>Ga0302324_100000347_pt1 | contig 124811 bp, 96 predicted proteins | sample Palsa_T0_1_FD_201949 | JGI IMG/M metagenome (GOLD analysis project Ga0302324, IMG submission 201949) | Peat permafrost microbial communities from Stordalen Mire near Abisko, Sweden - Palsa_T0_1 | ecosystem: Environmental > Terrestrial > Soil > Palsa > Peat permafrost | place: Sweden: Abisko... | reverse complement strand
TCTGCGCGTTGTCGGAGAACAACTGCACGTTGGGCGCGTAGGGGATGAGGCTGGCCACGGGGACCATGCCGGGGGTGTTGCTGAAGACGCCCGTCTCCGACAAGAGCGCCGGCAACGAGCCGGTGAAAACCGGGGGCATGTTGTAGAAGGACGGGGCGGTGGAGTAATTGGTCAGTCCGTAGGGCGATTCGGCGCCGGCGTTGATCGTAATGTTGACTGGGGCGGAAGTGGCGCTCAAGCCGCTGCCGTCCACGGCCACGGCCGTCAAGGTATAGCTGCCGGCGGGCAGGCCGGTATCGGTCAAGGCGTAGGGCGGGTTGGTGACGCTGCCCAGCGCAGACGTTCCGATGTAGAAGTTCACGCCATTGAGACTGTTGTATTGGGCGGCGGCATTGGCGCTCAGAGTCACGCTGGCGCTGGCCGTGTAGCTGGCGCCGTTGGACGGGGCGGTCAAGATAATCGAAGGCGGCGGATTGGTGTAGGGATAAAGCTGGGTTTGCGGGATCACCGCCTGCGGGACGGAAGGACTGCTCCAAAGAAGTTCCGCGACGGCATTGCCTGTGCTCTGAAAGTAATCCATCTGGATGTTGTAAAGCTGTTGAGCGTTGAACGTGAAAGTGGCGCTGTTGGTTTGCGCCATGTCACTGGTGGTCCAATCGGAGATCAACAACTGTCCGTTGATCCACAACCGCGCGCCCTCCTGGGCGATGGTGGTCAGAGTGTAGGTTTCGCTGTATTGCGGCTGCACACAGCCCTGCCAGGACACCACGAAGTTGGTCTGGCCGATGGACGGGCTTGGGCCAACGCTGCTCCAGTTGAAATCCACCACCGCGTCGGTCCGTGTGAGAGTTGGCAAGGCGGCGAAGGTACTGTTGGTGAAGGCCGCGCCGCTGGTGTCCGCCCAGTATTGCCCGATCAATCCTGTGCCATTGCCGATGGCCGAGTTGTCCACGAACGCCGCGCTGGCCATGCCGCTGTTGACGGCCCCGAATTCGGCGGCGATGGCTTGCACGAGGGCGCTGGTAGTCAAGACAAATGGGCCGGTGTAGAGAATAGAATTGGTGGTGGGCGCCGTACCGTCCACGGTGTAGTAAATGGAGGCATTGGGCGTGGCATCCGAGAGAGTCACCGTGACGGAATTGGTGAACAGGCCGCCGCTGGGCGAGATGGCCGGCGTCGCTAGGAAGAGGCCGTTGCCAAAAACGGAGAGGGCATATTGCGCGCCGATGAAGACCTTGCCGTTGACAATGGTGGGCGTGGTCATTTGAATCGCTCCACCGGGATTGTCCCGGGCCAGATTCTGGCTGCTGTTGTAGAGTTCCAGAGCCAAATTGGTGGCATTGTACGCGTGCATCACGGCCGGCCCGCCGCTGGCGAAAGCGTCGGATTGGATCGTCCAGACAATGCCGTTGTTAGTGCCATTCGCCGAAACGCAGGGCGTGCCACCGAGTGCGCTGAAGCTGGTCGTGGCTTGGGAAGTGGGTGAGGCGCCAAGGACGGCATTACTGATGCTGAACGCTTTGGTCACGTCGCCGACGCCTTGATAGTAAATGTGATAATTGAAGTAGGCCGGTGAACTGAAGGCGCTGCCGATGGCCCCGGGCAATTCCTGGACGATTTGACTGTCGTTGGCAGCATTGAAATGTCCCATGTTATCACGATCCACGAGGTGGATTGTGCCTTCTTTCCCGGCCCCCACGATGAGGTGCGGATGCGCCGCGTTCCCCACGGAATCCGGCAACAACAAAGGGCCGCCCGATCCCAGGTCCGTATCGCCGGCGGACAAACTGGCCTGGTTGTAGGGAGTGAAATAATCCGCCACCGCCAACCCATTGCTGGTGGAAAGCCTCATGAAACTATCCCCATAATCGCCGCCATTGGTGTTGGCGCTAAAACTTCCATTGGCTGTTTCAAAGAAAAGATTGGTGTTGGCGTCAACACACAATCCGTCGCCGCCCATCCAAAGAGCGCTTTCACCGGCGTTGGGGCCGAAAGCGGCGACGGTGGCGTTGGGCGAAGTATTAAACACATATTTGGCCGAGGATTGGAGATTGGTGGCGTTGAAACCGATAACCCAGCCGTGATAGGGATCAGTATCCGCAAAACTGCCGTAGGCGACGTATAACATTCCTCCGGCGAGAGTCAGGCCGGGGCGTTGATTCTCTTGCAACGGGTTGAATGTGACCACCCCGTTGTGGTTGTCCACGCCTTTTCCCGGAACCGAATTGGTCACGACCACCGGGCCGTAGGATTGTTCGTTCCCATTGGTGATGTTCAGGGCGTGAACCAAGTTATAATAATTGGTGGTGGCTGTGACCACGCGCGTGCGGACATCCACATAAAGAGTTCCATTGGCAAGGTTGATCACCGGTGTGCCGGTGATGCCTACTTCCGGGACGATGTCGGTGTAATTGTTTCCGTTGTAGCGGTCGCCAAATTCGCGGTTGTCGCTCAAAGCTGAAGGTCCCAGGTTGGTGTGCCAGAGCAATCCTCCATTGGTCCCCGCATTGCTGTCCGCATCAAAGGCATAGACACTGTTATGCTCGGTGGCGACAAAGACCGCGTTATGCGTGCCTTGTCCGGGAATGACCAATCCAGAAACATAGAGCGGCTGGGTATAGACATAGCCGTCCACCGCGTAAGAGAACAAAAGGCCAAAGTTGTTGACATTGACGTTGGCCAGCGTGAGCACAACTTCATTGGTGTTGGCTCCCTGGCGCGTGTTGTCGTTGTGATAGGTCAGCACGTTCAAGGCCGAGGGATTGGGCACAGGCAGAACCGTCAAAATCGCCGGCGCGCTGTTGGTAATGCCCAGGTAGTTGGATGCAACCAAAGAGTAGGTTCCCGTCTCGTTTGTTTGCAAGCCGGCCAGGGTCAGGCTGCTGGAGGTGGCATTGATAATGACGGCGCCATTGCGCTGCCATTGCAAGGCCATCGGCGGGGAGCCGTTGACCGCGGCCGTGAACGTGACCAGCCCGCCCACGTAGTTGGTGACCGACGCCGGTGACGGCTGTTGTGTAAAGATAGGTCCCGACGCAGGCAGGACCGTCAGCACGAGGGTGGAACTCTGATTGGCGCCGGAACTGTTGCTGACCACTACATCGTAACTGCCGGAATTGGACACTTGCGCGTTGGTCAATACCAGGATGGCGTTGGTGGCGCCGGCCAGATTTACTCCGTTGGACTGCCACTGATACTGAAAAGGCTCCAAGCCAAGGACCGATGCGCTGAGTGTAACCGTTGTGCCGGCATAGACGTTGTTGGATGGCGAAGCGGTCGTCGCGCCAACGCGCGGAGCGCCCCCGGCGGCGTTGAAGAAGAGGTTGAACACTTGGGCCGGCGTGAGCGAGTAGTTGAAAATGGCCACTTCGTCCATTATTCCATTGAACGTGCGGCTGCCATCGCCTTCGTCACAAAAGTCGTCACCAATCAGCGTGTTGGTGGTGAAGGCCTCGGCAGTGTGGGCGATCGGATTGGTCGCCGCCACTTGCTCGTCTGCGTTGCAAAGATAGGTGATGGCGCTGTCCGGCGACACGACCAGGGCGATGAAGGACCATTGTCCCTGGGGCGGAACCAATCCCGACATCCAAGTCCAGGTGTTCGGGTTATTCTGATTCCAAGTGTAACCGATCTGTCCGCCGTCCGTGAAACAGAAGCCGGAGGCGTTGCCGCAATTTGCGTAGCGGCAAAACACGATGCCGCAGTAATCGGCCGGCGTGCCGATGGGGTAAATCCAAGCCGTGATCGTGACGGTATTGGTGTTCAAGTTCAGGGCCGGAAGGGTGACATAGGAATTGGGGATGCCGTTGATAAACTCTGCCGCCGTGTTGCCGCTCTCAAATCCGGGGAAGCCGAGGGATGGCGTCGGACCTGGAACATCGTCCTCGGCTGAGGCCCCGTAAACCCCGTTGAAGTTTCCCGTCATGTCAACCGCCACCAAATTCCCGCTGGAAGGATTTCCGGTCTCGTTAAGCCGCCAATAACCAACGGGATTGTCCTGCATCACCGCGCTGACGAACGCCGGCAGTGGCAGCACGGTCAGCGTGGCGATGCTGCTGGCCACTGGACCGCCCAAGGCATTGGCGGCGAGAACCTGGTAGCTGCCCGCATTGGCCGTTTGCAAGTTGGTGAGAGACAGAGACGCATTGGTGGCGTTTGGGATGTTGGTCATGCCGCCGCCTGTGTTGGCCTGCCATTGGTAAGAAATCGGCATCGTGCCGTTAAAAGCGGCCGAAAATGTCTGCTCGCCCCCGACGTAATCCGCCGCCGATTTGGGAGTAATATCAGAGACCAGCACTGGGAGGTTCGCCGCGACTAGGTTGAGAACAGCCACCGAACTGGTGGAAGCGCCGTAGGTATTGGAAACGACCACATCGTAATGGTAAGCGCCTATGGGAACGCCGCCGGTGTTGATCGTCAAATTGGAATCAACCGCCCCGGAGATATTGGTGAGCGCGCCGCCGCTGCCGCCGTCCGTCTGCCATTGATAGGACAAGGGGGAGGGGCCGCCAGCCGCCTCCGTCAAGGTCACCTCCGTTCCCGCATAGATCGGAGTATTGGTGGGCGAAATTGCGGGAATGGCGGTGACCGGGGGGCCTACCGAGTTAATGATTTGAATCCCCATCATCGCAACATTGCCGTCAGGGGTTTGGCCGGTGATCGTGAAGCTGGCGCCTGTGACGCCGGCGAACTCCACATAATTGGCTTGCATCTGAGTGCCCTCAGCCAGTTCTGTCGTTTGGGTGTCTTGGATGAAGGGCGGTATCACGTCGCCGTTTCCATTAAATACCGCCCCCCAATATGTGGTCGGTCCCAGGGTCAAGCCATAACGACGATAGGGATTATCATCGTTAAGCATATAGACATAAACATTGTATGCAGAATAAGGAATACCCGACACCGTCACTGTGTAGCCATTGCCGCTCCAAAAACCTCCAGACATCAAAATCCCATCGAAAGTGCGTTGTGAGTCGCCCGACGCATATTGGTTAGCATCATAATCAACAGTGATGGAGGCTGCGGTTGCGGTTCCTGTGCTATCCTTCAAATTGGCCTGGGTTCCACCCGAGCCTTGGTCGTCCACGTTCCAATTGTTGAGCGGGTAGGCGCCGGCATTTTGATCAGCCCTGAGCACTCCAGGAGTATTCCCCCCGCCCGCCGCGCCTTCAAACTGCACGCTGATACCGGTCTGGGCATGCGCCGTCGTGGTTATCGCGGCGACCAATGCAACAGTACTGAAAATGGCGAGGAATTGCTTTTTCAAACATGGATTCAGGTTAGCGACAAATGGATGGCGGAAAAGGCCGACCCATTTGCCGATCGTGTTGCGCACCATGGTCGCGACATTATTTCCTTCAGATTTAGTTCCGAACATAAGACAACGGCTTGTTGCGGTCAGGATTTCCACACCAGCCAACCTCGTTGAATTCCCAATACATAGCACATCCGCCTCCAACCGCAAACAACTTCCTCGCCGATGATTTCCTGCTTTTCCGCCGATGGATTTTCGCCATGATGGACGCATGTTCGCTCAAATTAAATCCGTTCACTTCGTCGGTGTCGGCGGCACGGCCATGGCGGCCGTCGCGGCGGCGATGCGTGATAAGGGCTTTGTCGTGACCGGCTCGGACCAGAATGTGTATCCGCCCATGTCCACCTTCCTCGCAGCCAAAGAAGTCGAGATCATGCCGGGTTACGCGGAATCCAATCTGGCGCGCAAGCCCGACCTGGTCGTCATCGGCAACGCCATCTCGCGCGGGAATCCGGAGGCGGAGGCGGTGCTGGAGCAGAAGCTGCGGTATTGCTCGCTGCCGGAGTTGCTGAAGGAGTTTTTCATTCGCGGCAAACGCTCGCTGGTGGTCACCGGCACGCATGGCAAAACCACGACCACCTCGCTCCTGGCGTGGGTGTTCGAGCATAATGGTTTGCGGCCCGGGTTTCTTATCGGCGGCATACCCAACAATTTCGGGGAAGGCGCGCGTTTCACCGACAGTCCGTGGTTCGTCATCGAGGGGGACGAATACGACACGGCTTTCTTCGACAAGCGGAGCAAATTTGTCCACTACCTGCCGGAGGTGGTCATCATCAACAACCTTGAATTTGATCACGCGGATATATTCGAGAATCTGGGCGCGATTCAAACTTCCTTTAAGAGGCTGATCAATTTGATTCCGCGAAACGGCCAGTTGCTGGCCAACGGCGATGATCCCAACCTGGCGCCGTTGCTCCACGTGACGCATTGCCCGGTCAAACGCTTCGGGCTGGGGGCCGACAACAGTGTGCAGGCGTTTAATCTTCGCTATGGCCCGACGGCCAGCGAGTTTGAGATTCCGAGTTTCAAGTTCCATCTCAATCTAGTGGGAGAGATCAACGTGCGCAACGCCTTGGCCGTCGTCGCCTGCGCCAAGCATTGCGGCTTGTCCAACAAACAAATTCAATCCGCCTTCGACACCTTCAAGGGCGTCAAGCGCCGCATGGAAGTGCGCGGCATTGCCGGCGGGGTGACGGTGGTGGACGATTTTGGCCATCATCCCACCGCCATCCGCGAGACCTTGCGCGCGTTGCGGCTGCGATACGCTCATCAGAAGGTTTGGGCGGTGTTCGAGCCGCGCAGCAACACCACCCGGCGCAACATTTTTCAAAAGGAGCTGGCCGAGTCGTTCCGCGAGGCCGACGCCGTGCTGGTGTCGCAAATCGCGCGGCTGGAATTGCTCAAGCCGGAGGAAAGGCTGGACCCGCAACGGTTGATGCAGGACCTCCAAGGGGCCGGGAAATCCGCCGTGTATCTGCCGGATGCCGACGCCATCGTGCGGCACTTGCAGCGGGAGGCGGCGGGCGGGGACGTGATTTGCGTGTTCAGCAACGGCGGGTTTGGCGGCATTCACGAAAAACTGCTGGCCTCCTTGGGGGCGCGAAGGTAATTTCCCAGTCATCATGCCGGAAACATCCGCGCCCATCACCGTGCCGGACACGGAAGAAGAGCAGAAGCCGAAGTCCAAAGATCGGCCCGACCGCGGCTTTCTGGTCATCTGCTGGAATGACCCGGTCAATTTGATGGACTACGTGACACACGTTTTTCAGGTCGTCTTTGGCTGGCCCAAGGCGAAGGCGGAAAGGCACATGCTCCAGGTTCATCAGACCGGCAAAAGCCTGCTGGCGCGGGAGACTTTTGAAAAGGCCGAGCATTATGTCCACCAATTGCAGGGCTATAGCCTGCACGCCACAATGGAGCGCGAAGAATGAAATTCCTGCCCGGCCCAAAAAAGGAGTCGGCGGAGCCGTTGCTGGCGTTTCGGATCAGCGCGCGCGAAGAGGCGCTCTTGCTGGCCACGTTGCGGCTTTATCCGGTGCTGGCCAACGGTCATCATCGGATCAGCCAGGACCCAAAAACCGCCGGTTCAGCCGAACAACGCCTGCTGGAGGAATCCATGGCCCAACTGCGGGCGGCGCACCGGCGGAAATTGGACGAATTGTTCCTCGCGCCGCAGCGATTCTTCAAGGATGCCCCGGAAGAGCGGCGCCTGGTTCTCACGGGCGCACAATTGGAATGGCTCCTGCAAGTGTTGAATGACATCAAGGTGGGCAGTTGGGTGCAACTGGGTTGCCCGGAACTGGAAAAAGCCGCCCCTGTGAATCTGACCCGCCCGAACGCGCGTTCCCTCCAGGCCATGCATCTGAGCGGCGAATTTCAAGCGGCCCTCCTGGAAGCTGTCAAGTAGGCAATAATGTGGAAGAGGCGTCCCGCCTCTTCGCCGTGCCGAAACAGCGGCGGGACGCCGCTGCCACTTCTTGATCGCGCTTGTCAGTCCGGATACTCCAGCACCCAGTCCCCTTGCAGCCGGTCCGGCGCATGTTCATCGTAAAGCTGCTCAAGGTTCGCCAAACATGACCTTTCTTGTAAACGGGACGTTTGCCGGCATCATTTTTGTCTAAGGCTTGAGTGTTGGAGCCGATTGCTTGCGCTGGAAGATGCTGACGAAGCGATGGCCGGGTGGAACCACCTTGAAACAATCCGGTCCCCAAGCGTACTGGTTGGGCGGAAACGTCACCACGCCGAACGGTTCATAATAGCTGTCGGTGTACTTCGTCAGCCACTCTTGGATGGCCCGGCCACGGTCGGGCGGAAAAGGGATCCAGGAAAAGATCAGGTTCACAAAAACAATAAAATCCGGGCGTCCCTTCTCCACTTCGGAAATCATTTCCTTTTCCATGCGTTCGCGCAGAGGATGTTCCTGCACCAGGTCGTACATGTAAATGTAGCCCGTGACCGAGCGCCGATGCGCGTAGAAGAGCAACTCCGGTTCCGAGCCGAGCACGGCGAAGGTGGCCGTCGGCGGCGAATGGCTTTTGAGATATTCCGCAATGAAGGGATAGACATGAAAGTCGTTGGAAGGATACATCTTCTGGGAGGCTTCCTTGGGCCCCCACTCAAAGAAAACCGTGCGATGAGACCAGACATCGCCGGCCCACAAAAGGCCAAGCCCAATACACGGCGCAAACCGCACGACCGCCAGGCGCTGAACCGCAAGCCACGCCGAGGCCGTGGCATAGGCCTTGGCCGCGAGGAGCGCGATTACCGGCAGCATCAACACAAAGTAATGTCCGCTGAAGTGGAACGAAGGACAAACGGCGGCGGCGGAACAGAACAGGAATGACAAGAAGAAAAACTTCTCCTGCGAGCGGCCCTTTTCCATCAGAGCGGCGCACAATCCCGCCATCGCCAGCCCCCAAAACCACCAATCCCAATGCACCTGCGCGATATAGCCGGCCAACAACAACCTTCCGTCGCGCAAGGATAGCGCCGTGGCATGGACTCGCGCATAGGTCACCGTCCAAAACCAGAATTTGTCAAACACCCCGGCCCGCCACAGAATCAATCCTGTCAACACTATCGGAGCCGCCACCCCCGCCGCATAAACCGCCAGGCGCAGCCCGTCGGTCTTCAAGTCGCGCGGTTGCCGGCTCCAGGCCGTCCACAGCAGCACCGAGAAACCGAAAAAGGCAAAGGCGCCGCCGGGCTGTTTCATCAGGAACGCGAGGCCAAAGAGCGCGCCGCTCCAGAAAAAGCCCGCCAGGCTTCCGCGCTCCTGCGCGCGCAGCAGCGCCAGAATCGCGCCCAGCGCCGCCAACACCACGAAGTGCGTGGCGTGGGCGTTGATGCCCTGCACACTCGGACTGGCCGACAAGAGCGCATAAATGGCGCTGGCGGCGACGGCGCCCGCGCGGTCGAGGAAGCGGCGGCCCAAAAAGTAGATCAGCACGATAGCGCCGAAATTGACCAGCATGAAACCGAAGCGGATGCCCGTGGTGCTCTGGCCAAAGACCGCCATGATTAAAGCGTAGGAGGCGTAAGTTCCGGGCATCTTCATGTTGTAGATCAGCCGGTAAGGCGGCTCTCCCTCCAGCATCAACTGCCCGGCATAGGCGTACTCGCCTTCGTCGCGCTCCAGCGGCAGTGTCAGCAGGCGAACTCGCACCGCCGCGACCAAGGCCAGAATAAGCAGAAGCCACAGCGCAGGCGAGTAGATTCGCCACGATTTCATGGTGGGCTTCGAAGGCATGGTCGCATCCGGCGTCATAGTGCGGATTTTGGGACGTCAAGGCCGGCGGACCCAGGGCGCTTCCGCTGGTAAATGGAGAGCAATCGTTTTTCGATCGGCACTTGCCGGAAACAATCCGGCCCCCAAATATATTGGTCAGGCGAGGAAGTGATGACGCCGAAGGGATCGTACTGGGTCTCGGTGTAATGTGCCAGCCACTTCTTGATCGCCTGAAAACCCTCGGTCGAATAGGCCACCCAGGAATAAGTAGGATTGACAACGACCACGAAATCCGGGCGTCCCTGCTCCACTTCGGAAATCATTTCCGTTGCCATGCGCTGTCGAAAAGGTTGCTCCTGCACAAGGTCATACATGTAGATGTAGCCCGTGACCGAGCGCCGATGCGCATAAAAGAACAACTCCGGTTCCGAACCGAGCACGGCGAAAGTGGCCGACGGCGGCGAGTGGCGCGCGAGGTAATCCGCGAGGACGGGATAGACCTGAAAGTCATTGTAGGGATACATCCGGGCGGTGGCCTCCGCCGGGCTCCATTTAACGAAGGCATCTTCATGGGACCCGGCGACGCAGGTCCAAGCCAGGCCAAAGAGAATCCATGGCGCCCCGCGCACGACCGCCCTGGGCCGGGCCGCCAGCCAGGCCGCAACCGCGGCGAAGGCCCTGGCCGAGAGCAGAGCCACCACCGGCAGCATCAGCACAAAATAGTGACTGGTAAAGTGAAACGCGGGAATGACCGAGGCCGCGGAGAAAAGCAGCAATGTCAGGAAGAAAAACTTCTCGTTAGCGCGATCCTTCTCTTTGAGCACGAAGAACAGTCCCGCCAGCGCCAGCGCCCAAAACAACTCGTCCCAACCCAGGCGATGGAAAAAGCGGGCCAGCCTGATCTGCCCGACTCTCCAATTTTCAGCGGTGGCGTGAACGCGCGCGTAAATCACGGTCCACCACCAGAATTTATCCCACACCCCGGCCCGCCACAGGGCCAATCCTGTCAACACTATCGGCGCCGCCACGCCCGCCCCGTAAAGAGCCAGGCGCAATCCATCCGTCTTCCATGCCGGAGGATTCCGGCGCAACCCCGCCCACAGCACCAGCGCCAAGCCGAAAAAGGCGAACGCGCCCCCGGGCTGTTTCATCAGGAATGCAACCCCGAACAGGGCGCCGCTCCAGAAAACTCCCGACAGGCGCCCGCTCTCTTGCGCCCGCAATAACACGAGGGTTGCGCCCAGCGCCGCCAACACCACGAAATGGGTTGCGTGCGCGTTCAACCCCAGCACGCTCGGACTGAGCGACAACAACGCATAAACGGCGCTGGCGGCCAAAGCGCCCGCGCGGTCGAGAAAGCGGCGCCCCACAAAATAAAGCAGCACGATGGCCCCAAAGTTGACAAGGATGAAACCCAGGCGAATGCCCTCGATGCTCTGGCCGAAGATGGCCATGATCAAGGCGTAGGAGGCGTAAACGCCCGGCATCTTCATGTTATAGGCCAACCGATAAGGCGGCACTCCCTCCAGCATCAATTGCCCGGCGTAGGCGTACTCGCCCTCGTCCCGCTCCAGCGGCAGCGACAGCAGGCGAATCCGCACCGCCGCCACCAAGGCCAGAATGAGCAGAAGCCCCAGAGCAGGCCAATAACTCCGCCATGATTTCATGCGCGGCCGCGGACAAAGCTCTCGATCCGGTCCAGACCCTTCTCGATGGATTCCATGCTCGTGGCGTAGCTGAGGCGGATGCAGCCGCCGGCTCCGAACGCGGAGCCGGGCACGGCGGCGACCTTCTGCTGATCGAGCAGTTGGGCGCAAAAATCCAGCGAACCAAGCCCCGTTTGGGAAATATTTGGAAAAAGGTAGAAAGCCCCCTTGGCATTAACGCAGGAGAGACCTGGAATGCTGTTCAGGCGCTTCCAGGCAAAGGTCCGGCGCCGGGCGTATTCCGCCAGCCAGATCGGCAAGTGGTCTTGGGGACCGTTCAACGCCGCCACCGCCCCCTTCTGCGCGAAAGAAGTCGGATTGCTGGTGGTGTGACTTTGAATGGCATCTATGGCCTTGGCGATCGGTTTGGGCGCGGCCGTCAGGCCAATGCGCCAGCCGGTCATCGAATAAGCCTTGGCCAATCCGTGGACGATGATGGTCTGCTGGTAGTGTTGCGGCGAAAAGCCGGCCACACTGGTGTGTTGGGCGCCGTCATAGACGAGTTTCTCATAAATCTCGTCGCTCATGATCAGCACGCCTTTGTCCACGCAGATGTCACCCAACGCCTTGATTTCCTCCCTACTGTAAATGGAGCCGGTTGGATTGTTGGGTGAATTGAGAATGAACAGGCGCGTGCGCGGCGTGATGGCGGCTCGCAATTGTTCGGGCGTGATTTTGAATTCCGTCTTGTCGGCGGTTTCGATGATGACCGGGGTGGCCTCAGCCAGGCGGACCATTTCCGGGTAACTCAACCAATAGGGCGCCGGGATGATGACTTCGTCCCCCGGATTGCAGGTGGCCAGGATGACGTTGGAGCAGGCATGTTTGCCGCCGCAGGAAATGATGATCTGCGACGGCTCATAGGCCAGCCCATTGTCGCGTTTGAATTTATCCGCCGCCGCCTGGCGCAATTCCGGGATGCCGCTGCTGGGGGTGTACTTGGTGAACCCATCGCGCAGAGCCTTGATCGCCGCCTCGACGATATGCGGCGGCGTCGCAAAATCCGGCTCGCCGGCGCCGAACCCAATGACATCCATGCCGTCGGCCTTCATTTGTTTAGCCTTGGCGTCAATGGCCAGGGTGAGGGACGGAGTCAGTGACGCCGCGCGGCGTGAAATGATGTAGTTCATAGTCAAACAGCCAAGACTTACCGGCCAAACGGAAGAAACTTCAAGTTTAATTTGGGCAGGGCCGGCCTAATCGGGCAACCCATCAAAGGGCTTGATCCGCATGGCGTTGCCGACGCGGGTGTAGTCGGGCATTTGCGCTGGCGGAACCGCTTGAGCATTCGGTTGTGCGTCAACGTAACCGCTGTTGTAGATCATGGGAACTGCCCAGGACCAGTGTTCGGCATGCCCGTCCGCAAAAGAAAAACTGGCGCCTTGATTGTGGCGATTGGAGGGCATATCCCACCAATAACCCGGCATATAATTTGGCATCGGGTAGCCGAATTGATCATCGGAAAGCGTCAACTCGTTCTCGTCCAGGAACACGAAGAGTCTGCTTGGCGGAGGGTTCGTTATGGTGGTAAACTTCATAAAACAAGGTTGTATGACGTCCACAGCGTAGCCAGATTGCGGATCAATCATAAGACCCAAGCCATTGACCGATTGGCTCATGTTGTAGCTTCGCGTCCGGGCTTGGGCCAGCGGGATTCCGCTTGCGGTCTGAATGGTGGACATATCGGAAGGACAGTGGTAAATGCCCGGCGATGTGTCGTAGGGGTAAAGGAGACCTGTTTGAATGTTTGATATTGAGGTGTCCATCCGCGCGTCGCCGGCGCACCAGGAATACTGCGTAAATTGAGAGGAGAGCGATCCGGCAATGTTATCAATCCAATTATTCGGACAAAGGGTGCCGCCATAGTCGTTGCCATACATCTCCCAGCAAAACTGCAATTGCTTGAGGTTGCTCCGGCAATTGACGCTTCGCGCTTCCTCCTTGGAAGCAGCCAAGGAAGGCAGAAGCAGGGCGGCGAGAATGGCGATGATGGCGATGACGACCAGCAATTCGATCAGGGTAAACGCATACCCCCGCCGAGTTCTTGCGACCGGGCGCTGAACGCACACCGACATTCCCTTCTTACTGTGGCTGCGCATGAGCCTTTAAATATCACATATATCCCGATGCTGCAACAAAAGCCAGCGAAATCGATGGCCTTGTGGGCCGCGCCTTGACACATTTTCGATCAATCTTATAGTGCCTGAAAATGCAAAGTCACTTAACCGACGGGCAGACGGAGACGGAGGAACCCGACTCCGCACTTTTCCATTCCTTGAAACAATTTCATTCCGCCGGCAGAGGCTTCTGGAGCGATGTCCCCGAAGCCGATTGGAATGATTGGCGTTGGCAGCTTAAGCACCGCATCACCTCGCTGGAACAGTTGCAACGGTTCCTGCCCACGCTGACGCCGGAGGAATACGAAGGCACGATCCTGGCCAATCACAAGCTGGCCCTGGCCATCACGCCTTATTTCTTCAACCTCATTGACGCGGGCAACGAAAACTGCCCCATCCGCCGCCAGGTGGTGCCGCGGGTGGAGGAGACGTTCACCGCGCCTTGGGAGATGAGTGATCCGTGCGGGGAGGATGCCCATTCGCCGGCGCCGGGCCTGGTGCATCGCTATCCCGACCGGGTGCTTTTTCTGGTGACGGACCGTTGCGCGGCCTATTGCCGTTATTGCACGCGCTCGCGCATGGTCAGCAACGCGGCCGGCTACGACTTTCACCCGGAGTTTGAGCGCCAGATTCAATATGTCAGCGAGCATCCGGAGATCCGCGATGTGCTGTTGAGCGGGGGCGACCCTCTCCTGTTAAGCGATGAAAAGCTGGAGTTTCTCCTGCGCCGCTTGCGCGCGATACCGCACGTCGAGTTTCTGCGCATCGGCACGCGCATCCCGATCTTCCTGCCCCAACGCATCACCCCAGAGTTGTGCGCGATGCTGCGGAAGCATCACCCGCTGTTCATCAGCATCCATTCCAACCATCCGCGCGAGTTGACCACGGAGGCGCGCGACGCTCTCGGACGGCTGGCGGACGCCGGAATTCCACTGGGCAACCAGGCGGTTCTGTTGCGCCTGGTCAATGACGACCCGGCGGTGATGCGGGCCTTGATGCAGAAATTGCTGATGTGCCGTGTCAAGCCTTATTACCTTTATCAGTGCGATTTGATTTCAGGTTCGGCCCATTTGCGGGCCAGCGTGCGCAAGGGTTTGGAGATCATGGAAAATCTGCGCGGCCACACCACCGGCTACGCGGCGCCGCAATACGTGATTGACGCGCCGGGCGGGGGCGGCAAAGTGCCGATCAACCCCGATTACATCCTGAGCCGCAACCGGGACCGCGTGGTCATCCGCAATTTTGAGGGCCGGATTTTTGAATATCCGGAAGGCGAGGATGGAACGCCTTTGACAGCGCCGCCCAAGGAGATTGAGGAAGCGGAGTTGGTTTGAGGAGCCGCCAATTCCACCTTGCGTTGGGTGAGGCGGGCATGTTATTCTACTCTGACGTTATGGCAGCGATTGGCCGTTTTCAAAAAGGCGGCGACATATTTTACGCAAAAGTGGTGGAGGGCCAGTTTTTCCGTTTGCGCGGAGATGTCTTTGGTTCGCATTCGTTCGACAAGAAGGCCATGCCTTTCAAAGGCGTCAAGACGCTGACCCCGGTGGCGCCGTCGAAAATCATCGCCATTGGGCTTAATTATGCCGACCATGCCCGCGAACAAAACAAGCCGCTGCCCAAGGAGCCTCTGTTCTGGTTCAAAGCGACCACGTCGCTCATCGCCGATGGGGCCAGGATTGAAGTCCCTTACCCTGATCACCGAACCGATTACGAGGCGGAACTGGCCATTGTGATCGGCCGGCGGGCGCGCAATGTCACGCCCACGGCGGCGGCGCGTTATATTCTTGGCTACACGACGGCGCAGGACATCAGCGACCGCACGATTCAGAATTCAGAAAGCCAGTGGGCGCGCGCCAAATCGTTTGATACTTTTACGCCGCTGGGGCCGTACATTGAGACCAAATTGGACCCGCAGGATTTGACCATTCAGTTGTTTCAAAACGGGCAGCTCCGGCAGAATTCCAACACCAGCCAGCTCATTTTCAACTGCGCGCACCTGGTCAGCTTCGTATCCACCAACATGACTCTGCTGCCCGGCGATGTCATCGTCACCGGCACGCCCAGCGGAGTGGGGCCAATCGCCTCGGGGGACAAGCTGGAAGTGCGGATACAGGGGCTGGCGCCCCTGGTCAATACGGTCAAATAATCCAAAGCGGCCTTTTGCTCAGGTTGGCAAGCCTTGACATATCCTGCCAGCGAATTAACTTGGAGGCATGAAGGCCGTGACCATCAACATTTCCTTGAATCCAGAGCTGGCTGAATTCGCGCGGGCGGACTCGGAGGCGCGGGCGTTTGATTCCATGAGCGAATACATGCGGGATTTGATCCGCCATCGCCGCCAGCGGCAAATTGAGGCGGATGTGGCCATTTTGGAAAAAGCCATCGAGGGCGCGCCGCTGGGCGATCCTTCGGATAAGGAAATGGCCGAGATCTACGCCGACATCAAAACCCGTCCCGTCTCCAATTCCTTTCAGAGCAGACCAACATCGCGCTCAATGATGAGAATATCCAGTTGCTGAAATTCTTGTTTTAAATGCTCCTTGAGTTTGCTCAGGTATTCGCGCGAAGCGGCCGACTCTTGACTGATTACCCGATAGATCACAATTTCGTCGCGGTAGGTAATATTGCCAAATTTCCAGAATCCCTGGTTTGCCTGCGGAAAATAGGTCAATCCTTCAAACCGATCCAAAAGCCCACTCTGTAACTCCTGAAATTTATTTGGCTCAATCGGAGTCCCGTTGTTGTAGAAAAGAGGTAAGAAAATATCATACTCTTTCACCGGCAACCTCCTCCAGGCGCGGTGCCAGGGCTTCGCGACTTAATTGTGTAAATCGGATGCCAGCGTTTCGGAGTAACGAGACAGCGTTTTCGCCAAGCACGTAAGTGCGCTCAGGCAAAATCATTCCCGGAGAGTGGCGCAGCAGGATGGGCAGCGCCTTCGCTTCTTCTTCTCTGCTCAACTGAATGATGATCTTCATGGAACAAGTTTAGCCGATTTCCGGTCTTGGTGCAATGGACCAAACGTCCTTGGTTTACAGCGTCAACGGCGTCCAAAAAAAAGTCATGGCTGGTGCTCATTATGGCGGGCAGCCACGTCGTGTTCGCCTGATTGGTAACGTTCGCCCAATGTGGCGTAAATGTCGTCCAGAAGTCCTTTACGATCTTCCTGTTGCGCAACCGGGCGCGGCTCAAACTCAACCTCAGTACGCTCCGGCAATTCGACCGATTCCAGCGGCCGGAATACACCGCTTTCATAGATGGCATGGATCGTCTTCATGCGCTTCTTTTGCCATGTAATTGCAGGTAATGCCAGTTTCTTCTCCGTGCTATAATGGCGCAGCGCTTTGGCGTGAAAGCCATGAAAACAGCATGGACGCCTTATGGATATGGCGTTGACGAGCCGCGCGACCGGTGGGGCATCCTCAGCCGCAGCATTGATTAGCCTGTAACAACCGGGGCCGTTTCCGTATCATGTAGGCAGCATGCACAGCTCCCAGACAGGCGAGAGAGACGACTCTGAGGCCGTTCGCCCGCATTCGTTGTTTCTGACCACGCGATGGTCCATGGTGCTCAACGCCAAAGACAAGGCCGCGCCGGGGTCCAAGGAAGCCCTGGAGTCTCTTTGCCGGACTTACTGGTATCCCATCTACGCTTTTGTGCGCGGCGCGGGCCATTCCCCGCCGGACGCGCAGGATTTGACGCAACAGTTCTTTGTCCGCCTATTGACCAAGGACTTCCTGCGCGTGGTCACGCCGGAGAAGGGGCGCTTCCGCACTTTTCTAAGAATGGCCCTGAAAAGGTTTCTGGCCAACGAATGGGACCACGCCCATGCGCAAAAACGAGGCGGCGGCGCAACTCATCTTTCCTTCGATACCGCCGCGGCTGAAGGGCGTTTGGGCCTGGAGCAGGCCGGGACGCTTGCGCCCGATCAGATTTACGACCGCACCTGGGCGCTTACTCTGCTGGAACAAGCCTCGGCCCGGTTGGAAAGCGAATACCGCGGCGCGGGCCAAACCGGCTTGTGGCATCAACTCAAGCCTCACTTGACCGCCGAACGCGGCTCGATTGCCTACCCGGAAATCGCCGCCGCCCTGGGCCTCAGCGAAGGCGCTACGCGCGTTGCGTTGCATCGTCTCCGCAGACGATTCCGCGGAGTTTTCCGCCAAGCCATTGCCGAAACGGTTTCCACGCCTGAAGAAGTGGAAAGCGAACTGCGGCTCGTCCTGGAGATTTTGAGCGATGGCTAAAAGGCGCAAAACCCGTGTAACAACCGGCGGCTTCTTCTTATTACGAGGGGCATGAGCGATATTGTCACTCCTAAATGTCCGCAGTGCGGGGCCGAATTGCCGGGCGGTTCGCCGGGCCAGGTTTGCCCGCGTTGCGCCGCCGCCTTCCTCAAAGCCACGCCTACAGAGATGCCGGACGATGCCACAAATTCCTCCAGGCCATTCACGCCTCCGCCTGTGGCGGAATTGGCGCCCTTGTTCCCGCAGTTGGAAATCATCGAACTCATCGGCCAGGGCGGGATGGGCGCGGTCTATAAAGCGCGGCAAAAGGAACTCGACCGCATCGTGGCCTTGAAAATTCTGCCGCCGGGCTTCGGCGGCGCGGCCTTCGCGGAACGCTTCTCGCGCGAAGCCAAGGCGCTGGCCAGATTGAATCATCCCGGCATCGTGACCCTTTACGAATTCGGGCGTTCCAACGGCTTGTTCTTTTTCCTCATGGAATTCGTGGACGGCGCGACTTTGCGGCAAGTGCTGCATGGGGGACGCATTTCCCCGCGCGAGGCGCTGGCCATCGTGCCGGCAATATGCGACGCCCTTCAATACGCCCACGACCAGGGCATCGTCCACCGCGACATCAAGCCGGAGAACATTTTGCTCGACCGGCGCGGACGGACCAAGGTGGCGGATTTCGGTCTGGCCAAGCTGATGGAGAGCGGTAACGCGGTTTCCGATTCTGAAGGCTCCATGTCCGCCAATCCCTCCACCACGACGCACGCCAGCAAAGTGCTGGGCACGCCCCAGTACATGGCGCCCGAACAGTTCGAGCATCCCGCCTCCGTGGATCATCGCGCCGACATTTACGCCTTGGGCGTCGTTTTCTATCAAATGCTCACTGGCGAGTTGCCCGGCCAACCCATCGAACCGCCGTCGAAGACAGTGCGCATAGACGTGCGATTGGACGAAGTCGTGCTGCGCGCCTTGGAGAAGAACCCGGAGAAGCGCTATCAGCAAGCCGGCGACCTTAAGACGAAAGTAGAGACGTTTGCAATCACTCAGCAAGTTGATGGCAGCCGTCAGGAGGAATCTCAAATTAAGAAGCCACAGCCGCGCCAGGATTGGTGGACATGGTCTCCTCTTCAATCTCCAGAAGTCGCGGAAATCTGCGCCCACCTCACCAAGACTGAGAGAAATCTATTGTCAATACTCGGCCTCCTCTGCAGCGCGTGGATCGCAGGAACGGTCTTTGGCATTCCGGCCCTCCTTAGGTCCTACCCGAGTCCGGGCAACTGGATCGTGGCTTCTGTGTGGGGAATTCTATTTGTCGTCTCCATCCCGAGAATACATCGAATTATAAATCATTTTCTGTGTTCGACGGCTTGGGCTAAAGACCGTGGTTTTACCACCGAGAGCCTGCGGCAGTTTTCCTTTCGTAAACAGAATCTTTGGAAGGTCCTCGTCGTATTGGCCGCGGGGCTGGCGCTGATTTTCGCCCAGAACAAAGCCATCACCAGCTATCTCGGCTTGGAAGAGCGGCCTCGGTCGAATCAAGCTGGTGGGCTCGTCCCGTCCGCCATTGGCAAGGGTCTGGTCAAACAAGTCTCCGCAACGAGGGCGCGCAAAGGTTACATTCCAGTAAGCATTCGGTACGTAGGCACAGTGGAATCGTCCAATTCCGTGATGTTTTCCATTGCCGAGGAGTACAGCCAGGCGGTGATCCGGAAGTTCGACGCCCACCAGGAATTGACTGTGGAGGCCGACAACAGCCACGGAGATAGGTTCGGCCACGGTTTCCTGTCAGGCGTGGATAACCGAATAGACACCGCCACCGGCACTCTGAAATGCAAGGCCACGCTCTTCCCTGAAGGAGACAACCTAATGGTGCCGGGCTTGTTCTTGAACATCCGTCTGTTCTTGGGAATGAAACCCGGGGTGACGCTCGTGCCCATCGTTGCGATCCAGCACGACCCGCAATCAGCATTCGTTTGGGTGATTCAAGTGTATCACACCTTGACACGGCGCCCCGTGAGTGTTGGGGTGGTTGACGGAGGCTGGGCTGAGATTCAGAGCGGTTTGTCGTCAGGGGAGATTGTGGTCAGTGACGGGTTCGCCGGCTTGCACGAGGGCCAAAGGGTCCGCTACGACTTGGACCCGATGTCGAAAAAATTGGCTCAAGCCAGTTCCCAATCGGACGAACAAGCCTCCAACAAGGACCTCGAATGGTTGAAGATTCAATCACTGGCTGGTTGGATTTCGGATTTGCAAAGCCCCGACCCGAATGTGCAGAAAACAGCGGAGCGCGCCCTGACAGACATGGGAACGAACGCCCTGCCAGGCTTTCTCAAAATCTTGAGCGAATCCACCGATTCATCCAACGATGATGATTTGCGCCGATACAACACGGCCCATGCTCTCAGATTCATGGGCAACGGAGTGAAAGGAGGTCTTCCGGCCTTTACGGCCTTGTTACAGTCCGGCGATCAAGGGAAGGCGTATGCGGGGGCGCGGGCCTTGGCCTTCAGCGCGCCGCTGGTTCCGGAGGCTTTTTCAATCTTGACCAATGCCCTGACGGACTCCACGCCGGGGGTCAGGGAGGCGGCCAGCCACGGCGTAGGGCTTTGCCTCAACACGGAATCAAACGGCTTTGCGGAATCGGCGCTGCCCTTGCTGGTGAGAAACCTGAGCGACAAGATTGATTACGTCCGTTCCGACACAGCCATCGCCTTGCAACAGTATGCGAACAGACAGAGCATGCGTTTTCCACCCGGAGACGCCAAGCCTGAATTGCTCGTTCCGCCGCTGATAGAGTTGCTGCATGACAAATACTCTTTCGCCCGTTTCTACGCCTCCGAAGCCCTTTGGTGCGGGTGCTATAGGGATGCCATCAAGCCCTGGATTCCAGCCGTTCAGAAACTCCTCAGCGATCCCGATGACGGCGTCAGACAATCGGCGACAAACTTCCTGCAAATGCTGCACATCGGTCCCGCGACGAACACCGCTCAAAACCCCTCCATGATGCAGGCCGTTACCTTCAAGGCCATCACCGGGACGAACCCAAATTCCCTTTCCTATCAATGGGTGCTTGATACCAATAATGCCGCGGGCGCCACCAACGCTTCTTCGAAACGAAATGGCCCTTGACAGGATTGCCGCCCTGGGGTAACAGTATGCCGCTGTCCAATACCCGGCGGCAATTCTTCGGCTGCGTTCTTCCCTTTGATTTTTTGCGAGCCGTAAGAGTTTTTTGCGCAAACGAATTTGAATTTAATTATGAAAACAGGCTACCTGATTGACATGGACGGAGTCGTTTACAGGGAAAACCATCTCATCGCCGGCGCGGCGGAGTTCGTGCAGGCGCTGTTGGCCAGCGGCACGCCTTTCCTGTTCCTGACCAATAATTCCGCCCCCACGCCGGAGGACCTGGTGGTGCGCCTCAAGCATCTGGGCATTCATGGCTTGTCGCGGCGGCATTTCTACACTTCGGCTCTCAATACCGCCGATTTCCTCTGCGCGGCGGATCCCAATTGCACCGTCTTCGCCGTCGGTGAGGGCGGCCTGCTGGCGGCGCTGCACGAGCAAAAAATTCCCAACGACACCATCCGGCCTCATTACGTCGTCATTGGCGAAGGGGCCATTTCGATGGAAAAATTGAGTAAGGCGCACGAGTGCATCGAGCGCGGCGCGCGGTTGCTGGCGACCAACCCGGACAATTGGTGCCCGGTTTCCAGCGAGAAAACCCGCCCCGGCGCCGGTTCCACGGCGGCCTTCCTGGAGGCCAGCACGGGCCGGCGGGCCTATTATCTCGGCAAGCCCAACGGCTTCATGTTCCAGCAGGCGCGGCGCAAGCTGGCCGGTTTTTCCGGCTCCGCGCCGGAACAGGTCATCATGATCGGCGACACAATGGAAACGGACATTCGCGGCGCGTTCGAGGCCGGCATGCAGTCCTATCTGGTGCTCAGCGGTTCGACGCAGTTCGAAATGGTCGGTGATTATGTCTATCAACCGACGCGCATATTGCAGGGCGTCGGCGACCTGGTGGAGGAGATCAAGACCGGCAAGCCGGGAAATCCGGCCTACGACCACCCGCCGGAACACGGCGTCCATCACGCCGAACGATTTGGCATCAGGCATCAGACGGATATTTTCGCTCTTTACAAGCCGCGCCCGCGCCCGGCCATGACGAAATAGCGCAGGGCAGACGCATCTAAATTGTTGTAACCCATTGAAAATCAACAGTACCTTATTCTAGGTGACTGCGACTTCTTCCTCCGGGGAGCGCACGCGCCCTCGCGTGCAGCGGGTCGCGCCTCGCGGCCCGCATCAGAATCGTCCGGCAATTTAGATGCGTCTGCCCTGCGAAATAACGCCAGCCCGGTTGACAACGCGCGGGCAAACTCGCATTTTGGTGCGGAATCACGTGACGACGCCCAAAATCAAAATCCGACGAGTGGCCGTGGAGAAAATTCTGCCTTTGCGGCATCGAATCTTGCGGGCCGGAATGCCGCCGGAGAGCGCCCGCTTCGATGGCGACGAGGCGGAAACGACTCAGCATTGGGCCGCATTCGCGGTCAACGCTTCCGGCGGCGGGGAAGAGGAAGTGGTTGCGTGCCTGAGTTTGATGCTCAATTCTTTCAACGCCGAACCGGCCTGGCAACTTCGTGGCATGGCCGTGGACGAGGCGCATCAAGGCCGCGGTTTGGGGCGCGACCTGCTCAAGCGCGCCGCAGCCGCCGCAGCCGCCGAGGGCAAGGCCGGCTGCCTTTGGTGCAATGCGCGGACACCGGCCGCCGGATTTTATCAGAAACAGGGATGGACCGTTCTCTCGGAAGTTTTCGAAATACCAACCGCTGGCCCGCACGTGAAAATGAGCAAGAGGCTAAAATGTACAAAGCAGCGCGAAACCGTTGAAAAAGAGCGCGGCAGGCGTTAGTTTGGTTCCGATGCTGAATGACCGAACATACATGCGCACGCCTTACCGGCCCGGCTGGTCCATGACCACGATTTTGCTGGTCACGCTGGCGGTGTGCTTTTTGGCGCAATCGCTCCTGGAGGGAATGAAACTGGGCGGCTGGGTTCTGGATTGGCTGGCGCTCAGCGCCTACGGGCTGGCGCACGGCAGGGTCTTCCAGTTGATCACCTTCCAGTTTTTGCATGGGGGAATTATGCATTTGCTGATGAACATGATCGGCCTTTATTTTTTTGGGCGGGCCATCGAGGAGAGGCTCGGCCGCATCGGAATGCTGAAGCTTTACTTGACAAGTGGCGTGGTGGGCGGACTGTTACAAGTCGCATTGGCCTTCGCGTTTCCGGACAACGAGGTCTTCGGGACCACCACCCTCGGCGCTTCGGCAGGCGTCTTTGGATTGATCGCCGCCTTTGCCACCAGCGCGCCCGACCAGCCGATCACGCTTCTGGTCTTCTTCTTCCTGCCGGTCACGTTTAAGGCGAGAGTTTTGCTGATCATCGAAGCCTGCATCGCCTTGGCGGGAGTTTTAGGGCCGCTGCTGCCCAACCGCGTGTTCGTCAGCCATATCGCCCACGGAGCGCATCTGGGCGGAATGTTGACGGGCATCGCGTGGATCAAATGGGGCATGATGCCGCGTCTCTCGCTCAATTTATGGCCGTCATTTTTGCGCCGCCGGCAGTCCCGGCGGGAACCGGCCCGAATCGCGCCCAAACGGGCTTCGCGCGGCGCCAGCCGGAAAACGGAGGAAGTGCCGCCCGCCGAGTTCATCAGCCGCGAGGTGGATCCGATCCTGGAAAAAATCTCCGCCCACGGCATCCATAGCCTGACCGAGCGCGAGCGCCAAATCCTGGAGGCGGCGCGCAGCAAAATGGCCCGGCGCTGACTCCGCAACCCACTTCCCCCATGATTCAGCGCTATTCCCGGCCCGAAATGCGGGAGATTTGGACCGAGCAGCGGAAACTGGAAATCTGGCTGCAAATCGAGTTGCTCGCCGCCGAGGCTCTGGTGGCCGAGGGCCTGATTCCGCCCGGCGATTTTGCCCAGATCAAGGCCAAGGCCTCCTTCAGCGTGGAGCGTTGCAAGGAATTGGAGAAGACCCTCAATCACGACGTCGTGGCCTTCACGACCAATGTCTCTGAAAACATCGGCCCGCCCGCCAGCCGCTGGCTGCACTTCGGATTGACCAGCAGCGATATTGTTGACACTGCTTTCGCCGTGCAAATGACGCAATCGGCGGACCTGCTCATCGCCGATGTCACGGCCTTGCGCGACGTCATCGCGCGCAGGGCGCGCGAGCATCAATTCACGCCGATGATCGGCCGCAGCCACGGCATCCACGCCGAACCGATCACCTTCGGGTTGAAAATGGCGCTGATGCACGATGAATTTACGCGCGCTTTGGAACGGCTGCAAACGGCCCGCAAGCGCGTCGCGGTCGGCAAACTCTCCGGGGCCGTCGGCACCAGCGCGCATCTTTCGCCGCGGGCGGAATCCCTCGTCTGCGCCCGATTGGGCCTGCGGCCCGCGCCCCTGGCCACCCAGGTGGTGCAGCGCGATTTGCACGCCGAGTTCATCGCCGTGCTGGCGTTGACCGGCGCCAGCATCGAACGGTGGGCCACCGAGTTCCGCCATCTTCAGCGCACCGAAGTGCTGGAGGCGGAGGAATTTTTTGCGCCGGGGCAAAAAGGTTCCAGCTCCATGCCGCACAAGCGCAACCCGATCACCGGCGAACGCCTGGCCGGCCTGGCGCGCGTTCTGCGCGGCAACGCCGTGGCGGCCCTGGAAAACGTCGCCCTCTGGCACGAGCGCGACATCAGCCACAGTTCAGTGGAAAGGATTATTTTCCCCGATTCCTGCACGCTGCTGGATTACATGCTGGTCACCTTGGCGAAATTGACCGGCAGCCTGATCGTCTATCCTGAAAACATGAAGCGCAACCTGGCGTTGTCCCTCGGCCTGTGGAATTCGCAAACGGTGTTGCTGGCGCTGATCAAGAAGGGATTGACGCGCGAGGCGGCCTACGAGTTGGTGCAGCGCAACGCCATGCAGACCTGGCAGGCCAAACACGAGGGACGCGACGACGCGGATTTTGTGAGGCAACTGCGGCGCGACCCCGATGTCAACCGGCATTTTGCCGAAGGCGAATTGGAAAAACTGTGCTCCCTGGATTTTCACTTGCAAAACATCCAGTCTAAGTTTGACAATGTGTTCGGGCCTTCGCCTGCTCCCCAGAAGTCAACATGAATATGTCACGACGCAAATTTGTCCGTCGCGCGGCCCTCGGCCTCGCGGCCGGGGCGGCGGCCGCGCAGGCGCAGCCCTCGCCTGAAAAAGGCCACGCTCCGCTTATCGTTTCAACCTGGCCTTTCGGCAAGGCCTCCAATGACGCCGCCCTGAAAATCCTGCTCGGCGGCGGTTCGCTTCTCGACGCGGTCGAGCAAGGCATCTGGGTCACGGAGGACGCCGCGCCCAACAAGTCCGTGGGCCTGGGCGGAAGTCCCAATGCCGCGGGGTTCGTGCAGTTGGACTCCTGCATCATGTTCGGTCCCGGCCACAAAGCGGGGAGCGTGGCGGCGATCGAAGGCATTCGTCATCCCATTTCCGCCGCGCGCCGGGTGATGGAGAAGTCCCCGCATGTCATGCTGGCGGGCGAAGGCGCCAGGGTCTTTGCGCTGGAGCAAGGACTGGAATCCATCCCGGTGGACGACCGCGAATTTTACGAAAAGTGGCGCCAGAAGCGCGGCGTCCAACCGCCGAAGCCACCGCATAACCACGACACCATCGCGCTCCTGGCCTTGGGCGCTGATGGCACGATTGCCGGCGGCTGCTCCACCAGCGGCTTGGCGGGAAAGTTGCCCGGACGCGTTGGCGATTCTCCCATAATCGGCAGCGGCCTGTATGTGGATAACGATGTGGGGGCCGCTGGCGCGACGGGCATTGGAGAAAACGTCATGCGTTATTGTGCCTCGTTCATGATCGTGGAATTCATGCGCCAGGGCCTGGCTCCGCATGAAGCGATCGTCAAAACGCTTCATCGCATCGTGGACTCCGAGAAACGCGACGATTTGCACATAAATTTTGTCGCGCTGGACAAGCATGGCCGTTACGGCGCCGCCGGACTCGACGCTGAATTCAAGTATGCCGTAGCCACACCCGGCAAGAGCGTCGTGCTGGACAATCCGGGTCTATGACTTCGGAAAAAACGAGGCCGGTGCGGGTGGGCTTGATCTCGCTCGGTTGCGCCAAGAATCTGGTGGATGCTGAGATCATGCTTGGCTCGCTCATCAAAGCCGGCCTTCACATCACCAATGAAGCCGCTTCGGCTGACGTTCTTATTGTCAATACTTGCTCCTTCATCGAGTCCGCCCAGCAGGAAAGCATTGACGCCATCCTGGAATCGTCCCAGGCGCGCCAGCGCGACCATCCGGGCCAGGGACTGATTGTGTCCGGCTGCCTGCCGCAACGGTTCCGCGACGATTTGCCCAAACTTCTGCCGGAAGTGGACGCCTTCATGGGCATTGATCAGGTCGCGCAGGTTTCGGACATTGTCGCGCAAGCCCTGGCGCGCCGCCGCGAGAAATTGGCGGACGCCGCCGGCGTCCCGGAGAAAACAAAAGCGGCGCGGCAGCCGGCCCTGGTGAACAACGCGCCGCCGCCCGTCAACGTCCACCTCCGGCCCGGTTACATCCCCGATTTTGCCACGCCGCGCTTTCGCTTGACACCGAAGCATTTTGCCTACGTCAAGATTGCCGAAGGGTGCAATCATCCGTGCAGCTTTTGCATCATCCCGCGCATGCGCGGCTCGCACCGCAGCCGCACCCAGGCCGACGTGGTGCGCGAGGCCCGGCAGCTTGTCGCCGAGGGTGTCAAGGAACTCAATCTTATCTCGCAGGATTCGACTTACTACGGGCTGGATTTGCGCCCCGGCCAATCGCGGGCCATTTCCTCGCCGGAGAAATTTGCCGCAGCCGCCCACGCGTTGCCGGCGGACGCCTCCACGCTCTGCACGCTCCTGCGCGAGTTGAATGAGCTGCCGGGAGACTTTTGGATTCGTTTGCTGTACACGCATCCGGCCCATTGGACCGGCGAATTGATCCGCACCATCGCGGAGTGTCCCAAAGTCGCGCGCTACGTTGACATGCCGTTGCAGCACATCCACCAGAGCATGCTGGAACGGATGCGCCGGGAAACCTCGCAGGCCCACATCGTGGATCTTGTTGACAGAATCCGGGCCGGCATTCCGGGCATTGCGTTGCGCACGACTTTCATTGTCGGATTTCCCGGAGAGACGGAGGAGTATTTTCAGGCGTTGCTGGAGTTCATTCGCGCGACGCGTTTCGAGAGGTTGGGCGTGTTCACTTATTCCCAGCAGGACGGGACGCGCGCGGCGAAAATGGAGGGACAGATTTCAGGCGCGGTGAAAAAGCGCCGCCAGCAACGGGCTATGGCGGAGCAACTAAAGATCGCCCGGCAAATTTCCGCCGCGCGCGTCGGCAGCGAAGCCACGGTCCTGGTCGAACGCGAGGCGGCCGGGCGGGATTTGGAAACAGCCCAGGTCCGATCGTGGGAGCACGGTTTGATCCGCGCCGCCACTCGCTCGCCGTCCGTCAGCGTGGGGGGGCGCGAGCGTTATTGGGTGGCGCGCAGCCAGGCCGACGCGCCGGATATTGATGGCCGGGTCTATCTGCGCGGAGAGGCGGAGGCAGGAGAGTTCGTTCGCGTGAAATTCATTGGGCACACTGATTACGACTTGATCGCGGTTCTTGTGCAATAATTCACGCGGGATGAGAGTCATGCGCATGCCCAGAACCAGCGCGGCAATAAGACCGAAATAGAGCGCGCCCATCAGTATGCGTCGCTCAGGCGTCACCTCGAAATACCGGCGTTCATCGTCGCTCTTGGGCCGAAAGAGCGAGAACAAGCGGGGCAGAGAGGAGATCAGGATCAGAACCAAAATAAAATTGAACCGGGTGATCGTCAGGAAAACGAGCACGGCGAATCCCACCAGCCACAGCCACGGCGAGAGTGCGGTGACAATACGTCCGCCGTCCAGGAATCCAACCGGCATGAGATTGAACAAATTGAGGAAAAAGCCTGTGTAGGCCAGACTGCGGAACATCAGGTTGCCGGTGGCCTGGTAGAGGCCCTCGCATAGCAACGCTCCGGCCGAACCCAGCAACGGCCCGCCGATGCCGACCACCGATTCAACCCAGGCATTGCGCGGCGCTTCCTTCAGCAGGATGACCGCGCCGATGAAGGGGATGAACATGGGCGCGCTCACCTTCAAACCGAAGCGTTTGGCCGCCAGCAAGTGCCCGCACTCGTGAATAAACAACAGAAAAACAAACCCGACTGCAAACCAAATTCCCCACAACATCGCGTACACCCCGATGGACAGGATCATGGTGCCGCCGGTTTTGAGCAGCAGCGGGACGTATTTGATGGCCGCCAGAAAGGCAAACTTGAATTTGGCGAACAGGGCGACAATGGCCACGCCGGCCGGTCCCAGAGCCTTCTTCACTTTTTGGCCGAAGCCGGGCCGCGGCGGCGGCTGTGGCGCCGGGGCAAAGTCGTCGTGCGGATTTTCGTTTTGATCCACGGCCGCATTTTGCCAGAACGCGCCCGGCCCGCGAGTCCTTTTCTTCGCTTATCAGAAACTCATTGTGGATAAGCACGGAATATCTTGGGCACAATTTCCAATAACTGCGCCTTGTTTTCCCACCCCCATGGGAAATGCTTCTACCCATGTCGAAAACTATTCAGGCCATCCAGGCGCCTTCCATCCATGATTGGCGGACGACCGATGAAGATGAAATCAACCGCCGCCGGCTTCGCGCGCGCACGGAGTCTTTCCAAATCTTCAATTGCCACCCCGCGCATCCCGTCTTTTCCAATTTCTCCGTCAAATCCGGCAGCGGATTGACCTACGCGGTCGAGGTGCGCGACATCCGGCAGCGCCACTTCGCCTGCGATTGCGTTGATTTCCGCATCAACGGCCTTGGCACCTGCAAGCATGTCGAAGCGGTCTTGCTGCACCTTGAGGCGCGCTTCAAACGGCTTTTCCGCGCCGCCGCCGACAACGGCTCAGGCCGGCTGGATGTTTTGCCCGACCCCGCCCATGAGAGCCTGCGGTTGATGAACGGCCACGGCCCGATGCCCGCGCCATTGCGGCGATGGTTCGGCGAGGACGGTTTGCTCAAGGATGGACCGCCCGAGGCGGCGGTGGAGGAACTGCGGCGCTTGTCGGCGACGGAGTTGCCGGATTTGCGCGTCTCGCAGGAATTGGCGCCGTGGTTGGAATCGCGCCGCCGCCAGGAAGAACGCAAGCTGCTGCGGCATGAGTACGAATTGAAAGTGCAAAGCGGCGAGTGGCCAGCGCATGAAACCAAAGTGCCGCTCTTTCCTTATCAGCGCGAGGGCATGTTGCACCTGGCCTTCGCCGAACGGGCGCTGCTGGCCGATGAAATGGGCCTGGGCAAAACCATCCAGGCCATCGCCGCCTGCGCGTTGTTGCGCCGGCTCGACAAAGCCGCGCGCGTCCTGGTCGTCACCCCCGCTTCGCTCAAAACAGAGTGGGAGGAGCAGATTCAACGCTTTACATCCCTGCCTTATCAGCTTGTTTTCGGCGGCCGCACGGCCCGTCTGGCCGCATACGCCGGCGCCCCCTTCTTCACCATCGTCAACTACGAACAGATGCTGGCCGACGCGCTGGACGTCAACGCGCGGCTCAAGCCCGACGTGGTGGTGCTGGACGAAGCGCAGCGGATCAAGAATTGGAGCGCCAAGACCACCCAGGCCGTCAAACGCCTGCGCAGCCGCTACGCCTTCATCTTGACTGGCACTCCCATCGAAAACCGCCTGGACGAGCTTTACTCCCTGATGGATTTCCTGGACCCGTCGCTGCTTGGACCCTTGTTCCGCTTCAACCGCGAGTATTACCAAATGGACGAACGGGGCCGGCCGGCCGCCTACCAAAACCTGGACAAACTCAACGCGCGCATCAAGCCGCTCCTGCTCCGCCGCCGCAAGGCGGACGTGGAAACGGAATTGCCCGCACGCACCGATCGCAATCATTTCGTCGCGCTCAGCGCCGAGCAGCAGGGCGAGTACGAGAACCATGAAGCCGTGGTCGCCCGGCTGGCCGTCGCCGCCAAACGCCGTCCGCTCACCCAGCAGGAACAGGAGAAATTGCTCCGGCACCTCAACATGATGCGCATGGTCTGCGACACCAATTTCATCCTGCACGACGAACAGAAAGAATGCCCGAAACTCAAGGAATTGGAAAAGATCCTGGAGGAATGCCGGGAAAACGACGGAGTCAAGATCATTATTTTCTCGGAATGGGAGCGGATGCTTCAACTGGCGCGCGACCTTTGCCGGCGGCTGGAACTGGGCTTTGCCTGGCACACCGGTTCCGTCCCGCAGAAAAAGCGGCGGGGCGAAATCCTTCTTTTCAAGTCCGATCCCGGATGCCGGGTCTTTCTCAGCACTGATTCCGGGGCGACGGGCTTGAATCTGCAAAACGCCAGCGTGGTCATCAACTGCGATCTGCCGTGGAATCCGGCCAAGCTCGAGCAGCGCATTGCCCGCGCCTGGCGCAAACACCAGACCCGGCCCGTGACCGTGGTCAATTTGATCTCGGAAAACACCATCGAGCACCGCATGCTTGACACTCTCTCGCACAAACGCGCCCTGGCCGACGGCGTCCTGGACCTCAAGGGCGATTTGAAGGAAATCAAGCTGCGCAGCGGCAAGCAGGCCTTTTTGGCCAAACTGGAGCAATTGATCTCCACCACGGAAATCAAGCCCAAGGCCCCGGCCGCCTGTTTGCCGGCGGACCGCGCCCTGGGTTTCGCCCAGGCGGCGCGGCAGCGCATCAACGGCGCGCTCTGCCGTTGCGAAGAACGCTACCCGCAGGACGGGCCGCATTCGGTTTTGTATGTGGTGGTGGAGCGGGACGCGCCGCAATTCCGGGGGCAGCTCGACTCCCTGCATCAAGACTATTTTGGCGCGGGCCAATCCGACCCACTGGCCCCCGTGCGCCTGGAAGTCATTGACCGCGCAACCGACGAGGCCCTGCGACGCTTGATGGAAGCCGGCTTGGTGGCCAGCACGACGCGCGCCACACGGCCGCTCTGGCCGCCGGACGCGGCCCCCGCGCCGGTGCCGCTGTCGGAAGCTGAACGGGCCAAAGCCTCCGCTTTCCGCGCACACGCGGCCCGGAAGCTGAAAATGGCCTCAGTGCTGGCTGCGGGCGATTTGGCGGACGAGGCGCGTACGGCGCTGTTGGAGGCCATGCAACCATTGGGGCGCGCCCTGGCGGTGGAAAACCGTTTGCCCGAACCGCCGTGTTTGGAGGATGCCCTGCTGCCGCCGCTCGGTTTGGCCTGGAACAGCGCCCTGCCCTTGCTGCGGTCCTTTTTGCGAGACAAATCCCAAGCCATCGCGCCTCTGGTTTCAGCGCTGGGCAATTTTGAAATTCCGCCGGCGCGCGATTAGATTCTCAAAGTCAAAATCTCATAGATTTATCTCTCGGATATTCAGGGACTCGCGGCGCTCGCCCCTCCCGAAATCGCCTCGGGAGGGCGGAGCGCCGCGACGCCCAAATTTTAATTATCTTTGGCTAGATTCTCAAAACCGACGTCGAGTTCATCGCCTATTTCGCGGCTTGCAACGATTGTGCCATTGCGCGCAGTCCGATCACCTCCGTCCTGGCATCAAGCGGGTAACGGTCCTCGCCCGGATAGACGACGAAGCGTTCTTTGAGCTTCAAATCCTCGCACGCGAAATGAAATCCGCGTTCCACGCCGGGCGCGGAACGGCGCTTGATTTCCACCGCCCAGATGGCGCAGCCGGGCAAGGTAAAAAGTCAGAGTAGGCTTCAAGATAGAGATAAAGCGAAGGCCGTGTTCTTCCAATTTCCAACGCCAGCGTCGTCTTGCCGGATTGACGCGACCCCAGCAGCCCGACGGCGGGATTGTTCTCGATGGCTGCAACGAGTTGCTCGTGAACACGGCGCTTGATCATCCTTGCAATTATGGAGTCCAGTGCCAGAATTGCAAGGTTCGTTTTGTGGAGGTCTCCAAGTGGGGCGTTAATGCGCTCTTGTAACGGGCTGCATACGCCCTAATCGAGCCGCAATCGCATCTGGAGAAGCAATCGTGACAGTGACCTTGCTAAGGCCCATTTCCAGAAGCGCCAAATTAAGAGGGGTTGCTTCCGCACGAAGCAATGGGGTGCTGAATGTGACGAATAATTCACAATTTTGACAAGAGGCTTCAACCAACATTTCCGCCTCAACTTTTGTGCAACCAGGAATTAGTCCCTGCTCCAAAAGTTTGTCGGCGTTAATTCCAGATGTTCCGATGTCTATTTGACTGTTTGGCGGGTCTAAAATGCCCCAAGTGACGAGCCATTGACAGGCGTGTTTGGCGTTTTCATGGGCAGGATTATCTGGTGAATGGACTAAACCACCAAGTTCTTCATAAACAGATTCCGTAATAATTGGAACAAAGCCTGTTTTGGAAAGATAATCAATAGTGGCTTCCGCGTCTGGTTCTCCCGCAGCCAAAGCTAAAATAAATCGAGTATCAAGTGCGGCAAACCGGCTCATTGGTGGGAGCAAATACTGACAACGATCTTGCGGTGGCCGCAAACGCCTGCCGTTCCTCTTTGGAGTATTTGTCGAATCGCCGATTTAGTTCCTCAACAGCCGCAAATACGCGCTTTCGGTCAAACGCGGGTCGTGTTTTACTGCGCTGTGCTGTCAGGTTCATACTCATGTTATTCACTATTTCTGCGAAAAATTACACTGTTTCTGCGAATTCGTCAAATCCATTTTTCACTTTTTCTGCGAATTCATCAAATACCTTTTTTGCGACTCACAAATGGCGTAAGAGACTCATAATCAATGCTTTTCCAACGAAAACTGCTTGCGCGGCCATCCTCCCGGCGGCTTTGGCTTATGGAGCACGGCCTTCACCGCAGCTTCCCAATTAGGTAGGCGTGTTTAGCCGTTACCAAGTTTCATCTGCCTCAACCTGTCGGGCCTTCGGCGGAGGCGGGCTTGCCTCTTGCCCTACGCCGCCGGCCACTAACCACTATTTCAAAGAACAGGCGCCTGTGCGTTTCACAAGCACCATACTACCACCGTTTGACGGGAATGCAACAACATAAATTCAAACGCAAGCGTGTCTCTCACGGATTCTGGCGGTACTCGAAATCCGGCGCGGCGGGGCCTTGGGCCGATTCCACAAATTCCGTGAGTCGTTGCCGATACGGCGAGAGCGAGCAGGCGGGGTCGGTCACGGCCGCGTCGCCCGCCAGCAAGGCCGCCTGGCAACGGCATCCGCCAAAATCCACCTCCCGAAACTCGCATTCCCGGCAGGGCAACGGCATCCACGCCGTGCCGCGAAAACGGTTGAAGGCCGACGACTCGTTCCAAATCCAGCCCAGCCCATGCTCGCGCACGTTGTCAAATCGAAGTTCCTTGATTTCCTTGGCCGTTGGGCAGGGCAGCACTTCGCCCACCGGATTGACCGTCAAATAGCGGCTGCCCCAGCCGTCCATGCACGGCTTGGGCCGGTCGCTGTAGTAATCGGGCGTGACAAATAAAATGCGCATCCGGCCCAGCAACCGTTTCCTTTGCTGCGCGGCGATGGCGGCGGCGGCGGTGATCTGGCCGCGCGTGGGCAAAAGGGCGGCCCGATTGCGGAAGGCCCAGCCGTAGTATTGGACGTTGGCCAATTCCAGCCGTTCGGCCTCCAGTTCCTCGGCCAGCGCGATGATCTCGGCCAGGCGATCAATGTTGTCCCGATGCACAACGACATTGACCGTCAGCGGAAAGCCCGCCGCGCGCGCCAGCCTGGCCGCCGTGAGTTTGACTCGGTGCATGTTGGCGCCGGCAATGCGGTTGGCCGCCAACTCCTCATCGGCTTGAAAGCTGATCTGAATATTGTCCAGGCCGGCCGCTTTGAGCCGGCCGAGGCGCGCTTCGGTGAGTCCGGCGGCGCTGGTGATGAGATTGGTGTAAAGGCCCGCCTCGCGCGCGGCGGCGACAAGTTCGGGCAAGTCGGGGCGTTGCAACGGCTCGCCGCCGGAGAGGCCCGCGTGCAGAACACCCAGTTCGGCCGCCTCGCGGAAAACCCGCCGCCATTCCGCCGTCGTCAACTCCCGGCCGTCCGGGTAGCGGGTAGGATTGGAGCAGTACGGGCAATGCAACGGACAGCGATAGGTCAATTCCGCCAGCAGCAAGTAAGGCCGGTATTTCATGTCAGCACACCACTAGCATCTCCTGGCGCAATTGGTCGAGGCACTCGAGAACATCGGCGCGCAAATCGTCCGGGGTCGCCTCGTAATCCTCGCTCAAAGCAAGCAGGATCCCGCTGATGGTCAAATCGCCGGTGCAACGGATCAAAATGTCGTGCGTCGTGGCGTCAAGAGGAAGGATGCCTTCGGGAAAAAGCAGCAACGGCTCGCCCGTCAACGGGTCGGCGCGCAAGCGCACGCCGCGCGCCAAAATGGGCCGGCTCTCATCGGTCATCGTGTTCATCCCCGGCATTTGGTTTGGATCGCGTCGAGCATGGCCCAAAGCAGATCGCACTTGAATTGGAGCGCGCGCACGGCGGCTTCCTGCATGTCGCGCGTGGCGCAGTAGCGCAGAGTCAGTTCCAGTCCTTCGCCGGAATCGCGCGGCGCCTGGGTCAGGCGGCGGCTGAAGTAATCCAACCCTTTCGGATTGACCCAGCGGTAATGGCGGCGAAAAGCCGCGAGCCGTTTGGCCATCAAATCCGGCGCGAATAATTCCGTGAGCGACGAGGCCACGGCGAGGGGCCATGGTTCCCGACGCGTGAAATTGACATAAGCATCCACCGCGAAGCGCACGCCCGGCAGAACGTGTTGCTGCGCGATCAATTCCCGGCGTGAAAGGCCGCAGGCGGCGCCCAGGCGCAGCCAGGCTTCGATGCCGCCTTCATCGCCCTGCGCGCCGTCATGATCGCTGATCCGATGCAGCCAGGCGCGGCGCACTTCGCGCACCGGACAATTGGAAATAATGGCGGCGTCCTTGATCGGAATGTTGACCTGGTAATAGAAACGATTGGCCACCCATGTTTGAATGGCCGCGCGGTCCAGTTTGCCGGCGTTCATCAAAAGATGGAAGGGATGCTTGTTATGATAAGAGGCGGCGCCGACGCTTTGCAGCCTGGCTATGAAAGTCTTGTGGCTCCACGGGGGTTTGTTCATACGTCGAAGCTCAATCCGTCGTGGCCGACGATGACGCCGGCGGACTCCACCGTCGCGCGCTCAGGCGAGCCGGGAGCGAAGATGGGGTTTGTGTTGTTGATGTGAACATAGACGCGGTGGCGGCCGGTCAGAGCGCCCAACAACGGCAGCGTCCCGTTTTGAATCGGCAGGTGGCCCATCTCCGAAGCGCCGGCCGCGCCGGGCCGAACGCGGCGCAATTCATCTTCGGACCAGAAAGTCCCGTCCACGAGAACAGCGGCGGATTCTTCCGCGGCTTTCTGCAAAGCTCCGCTCCATGCCGCCACGCCGGGCGCGACGAGCAACCGGCCCCCAGTGCGCTGGTCGAGGAATTGCAAGGCCGTCGTGAATACGCTGCCATTTGGGCTTTTCCCGGCGTAACGAGGCGCGCGCCCGGACAGCGGAAGAACGCGCACGCGCACGGAACTTTCCCGTCCGTCGTTTCCGCGCAACGCCGCGAAGCCGTCGCCGGCTGGATGATGCCACACGACGCCGCAAAACGCCTGCAAAACAGTGGTCACTCCCAACATGGCCGCCGCCTGTTCAATGGCCGGAGTCGTGTGAATATGCAGCGCGCTTCCTTCGCGCAGAGAGAGCAGACCCAGAACGTGGTCCACGTCGGCGCTCGTGAGAAAGATGGCGGCTATGGGAGAATTGCGCGGCGAACCGGGATGTGGCGCCAATTCCGGATATGTGCGCGTTTGGACGGGCAAATCCGGCGAGGCATTGATCAGGAACCAATTCCCGGCCTCGTCGCCAACGGCGACGGAAGACTGAGTTTGCGGCGGGATGCCACCGTGTCTGGCCTGCTGGCAATTGGCACAGGCGCAGTTCCACTGCGGCAGGCCTCCACCCGCGGCAACCCCTAACAGCAGGACACGAATAATGGCCTCCTCGGCCGAAGCAGGACGCTTTATTCTGCGTCCACGTAAGCCGTACACTCACAACAAAGTTGGACGACTTTGACTTGCGGCTTCCGCCACTGCTTTCTGGATTTAATTTGTTTCATATTGATACGCAACTATAGCCTATTATGCCGCGAGTAGGATAAATGTCAAGCGAGGCTGCAACGATTTTTTCCTTTTCCTCAACTTTAGCCTTTAGCCTTTAGCCTTTAGCCCTTAGAGTATCCGCCATGCAGCAAACTTTGGTGAGCCGCGAAGCGCAGGACGCCGCGTCTTCCCTGCCGGCGCAATACCTGAAGGCCTTTCGCCTCATGCTCCTGGCCAGGGTGCTGGATGAGAAAATGGCCGGCCTCTACCGGGCGGGGAAAATTCAGGGCGGGGTTTTTCTTGGCCGCGGCCAGGAAGCCTTTAGCGTCGCCTTGGGACTGGCCCTGCGCAAAGGGGACGTATTTGCCCCGCTGATCCGCGACGGCGCCGGCCGCCTGGCGTTCGGCGAACCGGTGCTGGATGCGGTGCGCACTTATCTCGGTTCCGCTCTGGGCCCCATGCGCGGGCGGGACGGCAATGTGCATCGCGGACGGCCCCGGGAGGGCCTTTTGGCCATGATCAGCCATTTGGGGGCGATGATTTCGGTCGTGAACGGCGCGTTGCTGGCTCGGCGGTTCAAGAAGATTGAAGGTGTTGTGGGCGCGGCCTGCATTGGCGACGGCGGCACTTCCACGGGCGCTTTTCACGAGGGCCTCAATCAGGCGGCGGTGGAACGACTCCCATTGGTGCTCGCCCTGGCCAATAATCAGTACGCCTATTCCACTCCGAACAATCGCCAGTTTGCCTGCGATGACCTGATCCACAAGGCCATCGGTTACGGCGTCACGGCGCGCGAGGTGGATGGCACGGATTTGGAGGATTGCCTGCGTGCCTTCTCCGCGGCAGTGGCCCAGGCGCGCGCCGGCGGCGGACCGCAAATGGTCGTCGGCCGCCTGCTCCGTCTTTGCGGCCATGCCGAGCATGACGACGCTCATTACGTTGATCCGCAGCTCAAGAAATCCGCGCTGGGCCGCGATTGCCTCAAGGTGGCTGAGGAGCGATTGCTGCGCGAAGGCTGGGCCGACGCCAGGAGTATTCCCGCCCTGCGCCAGCAGGTGGCGTTGGAAGTTGATGAAGCGGTGGCCACCGTGCAACGCGAGCCGGCGCCCGATCCTTACAAGGAAAACTGGTGCGCGCTCAAGTCCCGGCACTTGTGCGAGATGTTCGAAGTCCCCGCCCCCGCCCCGCTGCCGTGAGCATTACCTACCTGGAAGCGATTCGCACCGCGCAGGCCAAAGCTCTGGCCGACGACCCTCGCGTTTTCATTTACGGCCAGGATGTCGGCGCCTTCGGGGGCGCGTTCAAAGCCACCAAGAATCTGGCCAGGGAATTTCCCGGGCGCGTGCTCGACGCGCCGATCAGCGAGGATGCCATTGTCGGCGCGGCCATCGGCGCGGCCATCGAAGGGATGCGGCCAATCATCGAAATGCAATACGCCGATTTTTCCACGCCGGGCTTCAATCAAATTATCAACCAGGCGGCGACGCTTTTTTGGCGGACGCAGGTGCCCTGTCCGATCACCATTCGCCTGCCCTCGGGCGGCACTTCCGGCGCCGGGCCTTTTCACAGCCAAAGCATGGAGTCCCTTTACGCGCACTATCCCGGATTGATCGTCATGACACCGGCCACGGTCGAGGACGCCTATAGCATGTTGCTGGAGGCTGTGGCGATTGACGATCCCGTCATTTTTTGCGAACACAAGCGCCTGTACTACCATCTCAAAGCTCCCGCGCTTCCGACCGAAGCCATGCCCGCCGGCAAAGCCCGCATCGCCCGCGCCGGGCGCGACCTGACCATCGTGGCTTACAGCGCGATGGTGCAGGACGCGCTGGCCGCCGCGGAGGAGTTGGCCGCCGAAGGTTCGGAAATTGAAGTCGTGGATCTCCGCACTGTCAAACCGTTAGACACGGACACCGTCATGGCGTCGGTGGCGCGCACGGGGCGGCTGCTCTGCGTCGGGGAGTCCTTTCCGTGGGGCGGGGTCACGGCGGAAGTCCTGGCGCGCGTGGCGGCGGAAGGTTTCGGGCTGCTGGATGCGCCGCCGCAGCGTCTCAATGCCAAAGACACCCCCATTCCTTATCATCCCAATCTTTGGCTGGTGCATCGCCCGACGGCCCAGAGCGTCTGCGCCGCCGCGCGCAATTTGCTGCAAATGTAACATGAAACAACTGCCCATCATTATGCCGCAACTGGGCGAGTCCATCGCGGAGGCGACCATTGTCAATTATCTGGTCAAACCCGGAGACCACGTCGCCGCCGATCAGGATGTCATCGAAGTGGAGACCAACAAGGCAACCATGAACGTGGCCTCGCCGTGCGGCGGAAAGGTTGTCAACATCACGGCCAAGGTCGCCGAAAGTTACCCGGTCGGCGCGGTTTTGGGCCATGTCGAACTGTCGCCGCAAGAAGCGCAACGCCTGGGCTTGGATCAAGAGGAGCCAGGGCACGCGCCTTCGCCTGCCCAGGACGTGGATAGTCAAGGAGTCGAGGCCAAGCTTGCCGTGCAACCAATGGTGCGCGGGTTGCCCGTGCCGGCGCACGCGGCGGGCGCCAGTTACATGTCCCCGCGCATGAAAGCGCGCATGAACGAGTTGGGCCTGCACGCGGCCGACCTCGCCGGTCTGGCCGGCAGCGGCGCGGCGGGACGCGTCACCATCCAGGATTTTGAAAAATTCCTGGCCCATCTCGAAACCAATAAATTGACCAACGCCTCCAGCATGCGCGTGGCCGTGGCCGACGCCATGCGGCGGAGTTGGACGCGGCCTCTGGCCACAGTGGCGCTGCCCTGCCCGTTGGAGGCCCTGCTGGCGCACCGCCAGGTCAGCCGGCCCAAGATTGGCCCCGCGCTCTACGCCTTGCGCGCCCTGGCCCTGGCTCTGGCCGAAAACAGCGCCCCGGCCGGGAGGCTGGTCGGAAATAAAATCGTCCATCCGCCGTCCATTGACATCGGCTTCGCCGTCGAAGCCGAGGACGGCGTGTTGGTGCCCGTGCTGCGGGACGTGGATGTGCGTCCGCTCGCCACGCTGGCGGAACGCTACAACGAGCTGGTCGAATGGGCGCGGCAACGCCGTCTGCCGCCGGAAGCCACCGGCGGCTCGATCGCCACGGTGACCAATTTCGGAACTTTTGGTTTGACATGGGCCACGCCCATTCCGCTGCCGGAACAAACCCTGGTGCTCGGTTTGGGCGCGGGCCGAAAAGTTCCCTCCTGGGACGAAAAGAAGAATCAATTCGTCCCCGTGACCGAGGCCAACCTGACCTTGAGTTTCGACCATCGAGTGCTTGATGGCGGCGCGGCTGGCCGGCTGTTGTCGCGCATCGCAACCTGGCTCCAAACGCCGGAGAAACTCTGAGGTTCCGCATGATTTTCGGCGCTCATTGTTCCACGGCCGGCGGCGCTTGCATGGCTTTGAAACGGGCGGAAACAATCAAGGCGGAATGTGTTCAAATCTTCGTCAAGAACAATATGCAATGGTTTGGACGGCCTCCGGCGCCGGAGGAGATCGAACGATTCGCGGCGGAGCGGAAGCGGTTGCGCCTGGCCGTCGTTTTCGGTCACGCCGGCTATATGATCAATCTCGGGGCGCCGCCCTCCGCCAACCGCGCCAAATCCCTGCAATCGCTCATCCAGGAAATCGTCTTTGCCGGCGCGCTGGGGCTGCCATTTCTGGTGCTGCATCCCGGCGCGCATCTGGGCGCGGGCGAGGAGGCCGGGCTGGGGCATGTTGTCTCCGGATTGGACGAGGTTTTTCGCGCGACCAAGGATTCGCCGGTGCGCGTCGCCCTCGAAAACACGGCGGGCCAGGGAAGCTGCCTCGGCAACCAACTGGAACATCTGGCGGCGATTTACGACCGAGTGCAGAAGCCGGAGCGATTGGCCGTTTGTATTGACACCGCCCATTTGTTCGCCGCCGGCTACGACATTCGCACGGCCAAGGGCTGGAACAAAACCATCCGCCAGTTGGACGGGTTGATCGGTCGAAAACAAATCGCCGCTTTTCACCTCAACGATTCCAAGACCGAATTCAACTCGCGCGTGGACCGGCACGAACACATCGGCAATGGCAAGATTGGCTTGGAAGGCTTCCGCCACATCGTCAACGACGCCAGGTTCAAGAAGCAGCCGGGCTGTCTGGAAACCCACAAATCCGACGACTTGCATGAAGACGTGGAAAACCTCGCCACCTTGCGGTCGCTGGTCAAGGGCTAATTGAGCAGATGGTACCAGTTGTCCCGCTGGTGCGCCTCGTAGCCCAGTTCCTCGATCAGCCGCCGCATGTCGGCCACGCCCATGCGATAGGTGGTTCCCGCCTGCGACACCACGTTTTCTTCGATCATAATGCTGCCCAGATCGTTGGCCCCGAATTGCAGTGCCACCTGGCCGATCTCCGGGCCTTGCGTCACCCACGAACTTTGCACGCTGGGGAAGTTGTCGAGATAAATCCGGCTCAGGGCCTGCGTGCGAAGGTACTCATGCGCTCCGACCGTCGGCGCTTTCAGGCGCGTGTGCTCCGCCTGAAACGTCCAGGCAATGAAGGCCGTGAAGCCTTTGCTCTTGTCTTGCTGCGCCCGCACCCGCTCCAGGTGTTCCACCCGGTCCTCGATGGTTTCGACGTGTCCGAACATCATCGTCGCCGTCGAGCTTAATCCCAGCCGATGCGCGACGTCCATCACGCTCAACCAATCGTCGCTCATCGCTTTGAGCGGCGAAATCCGCTGGCGCACGCGGTCCACCAGTATCTCCCCTCCGCCGCCGGGAATGGACCCAAGACCCGCCCGGGCGAATTGGGTGATGATGTCCTCCAGCGGCAGGCCGAACACGTCGCGAAAATGGATGAATTCGCTCGGGCTGAAGCCGTGGATGTTGACCCGCGGGAACCTGCTTTTTATATGCGACAGCAAATCCAGATACCATTGCAGGGAGAGCTTGGGATGATGGCCGCCTTGCATCAGGATTTGCGTGCCGCCCAGGGCCAGGGTCTCCTCGATCTTGCGATCCATTTCCTCGAAGGTGATGACGTAGGCATCGTCGTCCGCCTCCACGCGATAAAAGGCGCAGAATTTGCAATAGACGTTGCAGACGTTGGTATAGTTGACGTTTCTGTCAACAATATAAGTGACGATCTCATTGCCCCGTCCGCCATGGGCCGCCGCGCGCGCCAGTTGGCGGCGGCGATGGGCCAGCATCCCCAGTTCCTCCAGGGGCAGGCGGTAGAGGCGCAGAGCGTCGTCCGGCCCGATGCGCCGGCCTTCCCAGACCGCCTGCAACAATTCATCCGTTGGCAGATCGCAATTCATAACCACAAGCCATTGTGCCCTTTGGAGCCTGAAAATTCAACCACGCTCTGATTTCGGCTTTTCCTAATCTTAATCAATTTGGGTTCAACATCACTGGCACGGCCTACATCCCCGTCGTGGTTGAAGCCTGCACAAATCTGGCCAGCCCTGTTTGGACTCCTTTAACGAGCGTCACGCTCACCAACGGTCCGTTCTATTTCAGCGATCCGCAGTGGACGAATTATCCGGCACGGTTCTATCGCATCAGTTCGCCCTGAGCCGTCGGCGCCCTGTAAGATTTTAACGCAAAGACACAGCGCGGCAGCCGCAACCCAATTTTCACCACGAAGGACACGAAGATCACGAAGAAAAATCGTACAATCTGTCATATTCAATACTTCGTGTCCTTCGTGCTCTTCGTGGTGAAAAAGTTTTGCCAGAAATGAAGAGTTCTTCGACATTGCACTGCGGAGTCGCCAAGGCTGCAAGGACGCAAAGGTAACGGATTTACTTTGCCGCCAGCAATTTCACCACTTCCAACGTGCCTTCGATTTCTTCCGGGCTGTTGTAGTAATGCACGGACTGCCGGACGAGCGCGCCCCCCTGCGCCCGGACGCGGAATTTTTTCCGCTTCCACAATTCATCCATCAGTTCCATCCCGGTATGGCCGGCCACGCCGTAAGTGACGATCGCCCCGGCCAGCGCAGGATGGAGGGGCGAGGAAATGGACACCCCTTTGATCGTTTGCAATCCTGTTCGCAAACTGTCCGCCAGGCTCATGGTTCGCCGCTCGATTTTTTCCGGGCCGACGCGCACATAAAAATCCAGAGCCGCATCCAGCCCGGCTAGCAGGGCCGCGTTGGCGGTCCCGAATTGCATCAACCGGAAAAGGCCGGTCGCCGGCTCATAGTCATTCCAATGCGCGCTGGCCAGCGTGGCCCAGATGTCTTTTTCGCGGTCTGCCCGCACGTAGAGCAAACCGTTGCCGGGAGGGGCCAGCAGCCATTTGTGGGGACTGCTTGCATAAGCGTCGCAACCTATCTGCTTGACATCAACGCGCCGCTGCCCGACCGCCTGCGCGCCGTCCACCAGCGTGAAAACACCTCGCGCGCGGCACACGTCGCAAAGCTCTCGCACCGGCATAACGATGCCATACTTGCTGGTGATATGGGGAACAGCCATAACCTTGGTGCGCGGGCCGATGGCGTCGGTGAAAATGTTGACGACAGTTTGCGGGTCGGGCGTGGGAACGGGAATGGGCAGTTTCCTGACTACGATGCCCTGCCGTTTGGCGCGCAGGTCCCAAGGTCCCATGGCTCCGGGATGTTCCTGGTCGGTGAGCAGGACTTCATCGCCGGGCATAAGCTCCAGGCCGTTGGCAACAAAATTGATGGCCATGGTGGCGTTTTGCACCAGCGCGATTTCCCCCGCCGTCGCATTGAGGATGCCGCCCGCCTTTTTCCGCAAATCCAACTGGGCGCGATAACCGGCGATGTATTCGGGGTGTTCGGGACGGTAATCGTACTGGGCGATCGTTTTCTCCATGTCGCGCATGCTTTCCATCACCGTTTCCAGCACCGGGCGCGGACACGACCCCAGCGTTCCTGTGTTGAAGTAAGCTTCGTCGGGCGGAATGGAAAACTGTTGTCGAATCCAAGGCCAATAACCGGGATCATCCTCGGCCACCCAATTCTTAAGACCGCCCGCGACCGGGGCGATGTCAACCTCGGAGGACTGGGCCGGCGCTCCGGCCAACGGCCACAGCCCCAGCGCGGCCAGGCCGCGGACAAAGGAGCGGCGTCGCATCTTAAACGGCTCGTTTGCGTTCATATTTGCCTGACTTCTCCTCATTTGGGCGCCTCCTGGTTGCGCTGTGGCGGTCCGTCCGGGATCACACGCGCTTCGGTTGACAGCTTGTAGTCTTGGCCGGTGGACGCCTTCATCTCCGCCTCCACCAGATAGGCCCGCCAACCCGTCTCCGGCCGCTCCACCTGGGCCTTGACCTTTGTGCTGGATGCGGTGGCCAATTCGACGCTGGACCATTTGCTGCCGCGGAAGTCCCGGTTGGTGGACGTGGCCGTCCAGAGCAGAAATGATTGCGCGGGCTGGCTCAAGCTTACATCCACGATGGCGGCATCGGGCGAATTGGACGAAAACTGCCAGGTCATTCGCGGCAAGGTCGCCCGGTCCGCGATCATCTGGAAAAAAGCGGCCAGCACCGGAATCGCCTCGCGCCCGCCGGCCAGATCGTGCCCGGCGTTGGGGGTCTGGAACACCAGTTTTGGATCGGGGAGATCGCTCCAATAATTGCGAAGGGAATCCACCACCCAGTAAGGATCGTCGGTGCCCAACAACAACAATTTGGGCAGCGTGTAGCGCGCGCGATAACTGTAAGGGTCCACCCAGCTTCGCAGCTTGACCATGCCCGGTTCGTCCATGCGTTCGGTCAGACGCAGCTTGGTGTAGGCGTTGATCTCCTCGCTTTGCGCGCCATACATCAGTTGCGCCCATCGCGCCTGGGCTTTCATATTGAGCATGTCAATCACCATCGGAGCCATGGCCTTGACCCGCCCGTCCATGGCGGCGGTCAGCCAGGTGGTCCAACCGCGTTTGGACGCGCCCCCCACCACGAACCGCGTGATTTTTTGCCCGAACTCCTGTTGCGCCTCGGCCTGCACCGCATCCATGCCCCTGACGGCGGATTTCACCATCGGAAAAAGCAGCGGCCAGGTGGTATCGCCGGAATCCAGGAACTGTCCAAACGTGTAGGCGATAAGATCGTCCTCTTTAAGGCCGTCATACAACGGTTGATTGGGAACATGGTTGATGACCGCGGCGATGGACCCGGCGCGCTCCGCCAAGGTGTTCAGCAAATCGAAGCGGCGCCCCACGTCGTCATCGCCGGTGATGAACAGGAACGCGATGTCCGGGTTGCGCAGTTTAGCCGGCCGCACCACGAGCAATTGATGATGCCAGGCCCCGCCGCGCCAGGTTTGCGAGGTGCAATCCAGCCGGACGGCGTTGTTCGAGTCCGCCTCGCCTGGGCCGGCCTTTTTCCACGCGAACGAATCATCCGGCCGTTTCACGTAATCCGCCAGCGCATCCGCGCCCGCGCTCCAGCGCTCGGCCAGGAGGAGTCCAAGAAAGATGAGCGTCACCGCGCCGGCACGGCAGCGGAAGCGAAAACGAAGGAAAGATCGCATCCAACAAGACTGAGCCTCGCGCCCGTTTCGTCAAGCAGGATGTAAATGCAAATCCACACACAACTCAGAACCAAAGCGAAAAGGGATCGAAAAAGGCGTCGCGCATTTCCTGGGTTTGTAGCCTTCACAACAGTTCATCCTGGCCCTTCGCCCCGCCAACCCGCGAATTTTCGCGGTGCGCATGCCGGTTTTTGGCAAGTATTTGGCCAAGGTGCCGTTTTTATCCCCTCGCCCGCGCCAGTGGGGAGAGGGACAGGGAGAGGGGATCCCTCCTCTCCCCGACCCTCCACTGCGTGGAGGAGAGGGAGCCAAATCTACCGCCTCGCGGTGGCCAACGGCACGACTCGACACAACTCGTGAAGAATTTTGTCCTGCGCTCAGTGGCAGCGGCGTCCCGCAGCTGAATCCAAAAGGCCAGAGGCGAGACGCCTCTGCCACTCTCGACGCCGCGCCGCCTTGGTCATTCCATGAAAGCGGTTTGCCCATTCGCAGTCCGGTTGTCGATGGACTTACGCTCACGGGACTCACGGCGCTCGCCCCGAAATCTCATCGGGAGGGCGGAGCGCCGCGACGCCCAAATTTCAAATATCCTTGAATATTGTGCATTGCATTCCCGTCAAACCGTGTTAGCGTCACAATGTGTGGCGGTCGCGCGCCTGTTCTTTGAAATAGCGGCCGGGGCGAAGTGGTTAGGGGATAGTGGCCAGTGGTTAGTGATGGAAAACGACGACGTGTCCTGTTTGTGGGCAAATGGCCACGCGGTTGAACTCACCTAAGTCGTTGATTTCCATGATAATTCCAGATAGTTCCGGGTCGTTTTTGAAGGCGTAGGAGCGCATCCGCAGGCATGTTTAACGCAAGCAATCGCAAGTAGTCGCAAGCAGTCGCAAGTTAGCAGGGGGGAAGGGGCTGGCAGGTGAACGCTGCACCACAGATTGCTCGGATGACGCGAATTGCGGCCTGCGCGTCCTCAAAAATTGGACTGAATTGGACTGGATTTGAGTGGATTTGACTGAATTTGACTAAAAAAAATAAAAAAGGGCCTTGAAAATGCAGAAGCACCTTCAAACCAGGAAGATCTGACTTGTCCGTCATAGCCTTGGCGAAGGCGCAAAATTACGAGGTCATTTTTCGTCAAATTCGCGCTTCTCGGTGTAAACTTCGACCTTTGAACTTTGAACTTTGAATTTTGAACTATCCATTGGCACGCCACCTTGGACCGTAAGACGCCGGTTTTTTTTACATTCCAAGGCGGTTCAAACAGGGTTGAATGCCTTATTTCGTAAGTTATTATGCGGCAATAGTTTACGTATTTCGTCCAAGCAATTTGAGACGAGATGTGGTTTTCACCTTCAAAAACTGCCGGATTTCTTTACAGTTTCGCCTCGTTTCTCGATTAAAGGCTCGAACACCGTTCACGTCATATTATGCTCCACATAAACAAGTTACATGGTATTGCTCTGTGGAGTCAGAATCTTGGAACACTTTAAGCTGGCCTTAGATAGTTTTTGAGTGGAGCGAGCAAAAGAGCGCATCATCTGAGCATATCAGACTCTATCAGGTGTTCACGCCAAAGCGAAGGCGAAGCTTGAAAATGTAGTATATCAGAGTTTTTAAAGTTTGTACACGCGAAACGAAGAAAGAAAAACCATATGATGCTCGAAACTTTCATACTGAGGGCTTTGCGGAACGGCCCGAAGCGAATTCCCATCGGACTCGGCTTTGCGCTCGCGCTGACGTTCCTCCACCAGAACGCCTCGGCAAGACAAGTAAACCTGGGGACGGCCAACAAATTTGCGGTTCTGGCTTACTCCGCAATCTCATCCACCGCTGGTCCCTCCGCCATTAGCGGAGGCAATGTTGGGCTGTACCCTGATGGTTTGTCTTCGATTACTGGAACCATAGCAATAACCCCTCCCTACACAACTTACGCGGCCGATGGGTTTGCGCTCACAGCCAAAAACGACTTAACCACAGCCTATAACCAGGCCGCCGGACTCGCACCAACCGCGAATCTCACGAGCGACGTTCTCGGTGTGACTGTAGGCACGGCAATAGCCCCTCTGACGCCTGGGGTTTACTTCTTTAGTTCCTCAGCACAGCTCACGGGAACCCTTTATCTCAACGACGAGGGCGAAAAGGATCCATTCTTCGATTTCCAAATCGGAACCACCCTCATCACCGCATCGTCTAGTTCGGTAGTGGAGCTTAACCAGGGCGCGGGCACGATCCTTGGCTCCAGTATTTTTTGGCAGGTCGGGAGTTCGGCAACGCTTGGAACATACACGGCCTTCGACGGGAACATTCTGGCTTATACATCCATCACCGACGACGGCTACTCAACGGTGAATGGCCGTCTGTTGGCCATGGGAGGCGCGGTTACTTTGGATTATACCACTATTGTTACACCGCCGGCGGAAAAAGCAGTGGGTCAGGGGGTCCCCGATACTGGCGGCACGCTACTGCTGCTCGGCTCAGGTCTTGGAGCTTTGTTGGCCTTTGGACGGCGGGTCTCTTTTCCTGGCTTGAAACCTTGTCACTGCCCGGGCTGAAGGGAGGGGCGCCGGCCGAATTTTTGCGCCAGCTTCAGCGCCGCCGGCAGCGACTTGACCCCGCCGGTGCAGGTGGGATGCGAAAGCGAGGCGGCGGCCACGCACACACCTGTCAATAAACATTTCTGCAAGTCCCAGCCTTCATGCAGTCCCAGCAACACCCCCGCCGCGAACGCGTCCCCGGCCCCGGCCGTGCCGGCGATGTGGCGGTCGGGGATGCGCAGGGAGGACTGCCAGAAGTCCTCGCCCTTGCGCGTGCGGGCAAAGCTGCCCTCGGGAAAATGCACGACCACCACTTCGCGCACGCCGCTCTGCAAAAGCGCGCCCGCCGCGTGGCGCAACGAGATCGTGTTCAAAGCGCCGTCCGCTTCGCGGATTTTGAACCCGGTCGTTTTGCCCGCCTCAAATTCGTTGAGGATGCAATAATCGGCGTGGCGCAACGCCGGCAGAACAATGCGCGCAAAGCGGTCGCTGTCTTCGCTCACGACATCCACGCTGGTTTTCAATCCGGCCGCCTGCGCCTGGCGCAGCAAGGCTGCGGCTTTGGTGCCGTCTTTGGTGTCGGGCGCGTCCAGCGCATCGAGCAGCAGCAAGTAGCCCAGGTGAAAAATGCGGGCGCGGACTTTCTTGAAATCCAACCCGGCCCCATTCCAGAGAGCATTGGCCCCGCGATGATGAAAGAAGGTGCGATGACAGTTGCCCTGTTCGGACATGACATCGGTGTAGGAAGTCGGCGCCAGCGGGGTGGATTGAAGGTGGCGCGTATCAATGCGGTGCCGCCGGCAATCTTCGAGGATGAACCGGCCCAGATCGTCATGGCCCACCAATCCGGCGGCCATGAGCGGAAACGGCGCCTCCAACCGGGCCAAATCAATGAGCACATTGTAAGGAGAGCCGCCCGTGCCTTGCGATTGGCCGCGGATGTTGGCCAATCGGTCGCGTTGCGGATAGACATCAATGATCTTGACCTGGTCAATAATCCAATTGCCCGCCGCCAGCAGGCCGCAACGAGAGGCTGAATCGCTTGTTTTCACGGGTGTCGCACGCGCCCTACTCTATGGGCCGGACGGCTGAAAAGCAACGCCGGAAATGAGGCGCGGCCGAGAGCGCGAGCACGGGTTCAGGTGCATGCTCTGAAACAAGAAAGCATTACTTTAAGGTCACGTCGTTGGTGGAGAACCGATAGCCCTCTTCGGGCACGAAACCTGGAAATGACCGCTTTGTGGTTGACTCGCAACGCTCCCGGCATTAAGCAATCATCCATGACACATCTCACAGAATTAACGATAAGCCAACTCCAACGCATTTTTGCCATCAAGGGACAGATCGAAACGCTGCAGGGCAAAATCCAGGACCTCTAAACCACAGTCATCTGTCACAAAATCCAATGAAAAACCCCATTGTTTGTTCTCTCCTCGCTGTCACGCTGGCGGCCATTCCCGGCGCCATCCAGGCCCAACCCGACGCGCAATACGTTCCAGGCGTTGAAGGAATCAAGGGCGCGTCCCTGCCGCCGCCCGGCTTTTACTTTCGGGACTACAACGTGTTCTATGTGGCCGATCAGTTGAACAACGGGGCAGGGCGGAGTGCTGGCCCGCCCAATTTTCAGGTGTTGAACTATGCCAATGTGCCGCGCGCGATCTGGATCACCGACACGAAATTCCTCGGCGGCAATGTCGGCGTGGACGGCTTGCTTCCGCTCGTTTACCAAAGCGTGAGGGCGGGTTCGTTCAACAGCAGCACTTTTGGGATCGGCGACTTCTTCGCCGAGAGCACGCTTTCGTGGCATCCGAAACAATTCGACTTGTCGGCCGGATGCGGCCTCTGGACGCCGACGGGTGATTCAGCCAGTCCTCCCACGACCCGCGTCGGATCAGGCTTCTGGACGCCGATGCTCACGGCGGGAGCAACCTGGTATCCCGACGAGGCCAAGACCTGGTCGGTTTCGGCGCTGAGCAGGTATGAATTCAATACCGAAGACCGCGACACGCACGAAACGCCCGGGCAGGCTTACACGTTGGAATGGGGCATCAGCAAGTTGCTGCACAAGACGATTGATTGCGGTGTCGCAGGGTACTACCAGCAGAGGGTTACGGCCAGCACGGGACCCAATCCGTCGGAATTTCCATACAGCCGCGTGGCGGCCATCGGCCCCGAGATCAGCGTCGCGTTTCCCAGAACGATGCTTTTTGTGTCGCTCCGGTATGACTATGAGTTTCTGGCGGACAACCGCGCGCAAGGGCACACCGTGGCGCTCACGCTGACAAAACGATTCTGAAATAGGTTTTTTGGCCGCGCGGGGTTCAGTCGTCGTCCCCCGTCTCCTGCATCCTGCCGGAGAGGAAGGCGTCGTAGGCGGCGAGATCGAGCAGGCCATTGCCGCTGAGGTTGAAGACAATCACGCGCTTCCGATTCTCCTCGCGGCATTTGATCGCCTCGTCGATAGTTGCGGAGATTGCATGCGACGACTCCGGCGCGGGCACGATGCCTTCGGAGCGGGCGAATTGCACCGCGGCCTTGAAGACCTTGATCTGCGGCAAAGCAACGGCCTCGATCAGGCCGAGTTTTTTGCAGTGGCTCACCATGGGGGACATGCCGTGGTAGCGCAGGCCGCCCGCATGAATGCTCGGCGGCATGAACGTGTGGCCGAGTGTGTGCATCATCAGCAGCGGGGTCGTTTCTGCGGTGTCGCCAAAGTCGTAGCGCAGCTCGCCTTTGGTGAGCGATGGGCACGACTCCGGCTCGACGGCGATGATGCGGTAGTTTTTCCGCTCCTTGATCTTCCGTTGCACGAACGGAAACGCGAAGCCGGCGAAATTACTGCCGCCACCGGCGCAGCCGATAATGATGTCGGGATCCTCGCCGGCCATCTCCATCTGTTTGACAGTTTCCTGGCCGATGACAGATTGGTGCAGGCACACGAGGTTGAGCACGCTGCCGAGGGAGTATTTTGTGCCTGGATTTCTGGCGGTGTGCTCGATCGCCTCGGAGATCGCGATGCCGAGGCTGCCGGCGCTGTTGGGATCGGCGGCGAGCACCTTCCGTCCGAACTCGGTTTGAGCGCTCGGGCTCTCATGCACAGTCGCGCCGTAAGTCTGCATAAGCAGCTTGCGGTAGGGTTTCTGGTGAAAGCTCACCTTGACCATGTAGATGTCGCACTCCAGGCCGAACACGCTGCACGCAAATGCCAGCGCCGAGCCCCATTGGCCCGCGCCGGTCTCGCTGGCGAGCCGCTTCGTGCCGGCGACCTTGTTGTAGTAGGCCTGCGGGATCGCCGTGTTGGGCTTGTGGCTGCCGACCGGACTGACGCCTTCATATTTGTAATATATGTGGGCCGGAGTCTGCAGCGCCTTCTCCAGCCGCACAGCGCGCATGAGCGGGGTGGGGCGGTAGAGCGAGTAAACGTCTCGCACGTCCTGGGGAATTTCGATTGTCCGGTCGCGGCTCATCTCCTGAGCGACGAGGCTCTCTGGAAGAAGCGCCATCATCAGCTCCGGCGTAACGGGCTCGCGGGTGCCGGGATGCAATGGCGGAGGCAGCGGTTCCGGAAAATCCGCCATCAGATTGGACCAGTGCGTCGGCATTTCTTCCGCGCGAAGCAGGAATTGTATTTCTTTGCTCATAAGAAAATCAGCCCAAGTGGTTGATCGAAATTTTTTGAAGCCGCCGTGTTGTCAGGACGTTAGTTTGGTTCATGATGAATTTGCGCCGCACCGTATCATGCGGCAGAAAGCATGGCGCTCCCTTCAAGCCGGTCGGGCGCGCCGCGCCGCGTCAACACCGCGCCGGCGTCCCGGCTCCGTTTAGCCATGCAGTAGGGCAGAAGAATTTCAACGCAAAGGCGCTAAGACGCGAAGACGCAAAGTGGGATTTGCCCTTGGTAGTCCGACCCACCAGATGGTGGGCGTTGGCCATGGGGCCAAATTCGCTTCCTGCCCTTGCGACTCTGCGTCTTTGCGTCTTTGCGTTAAATCCGTTCTGCATGGTTCCGGCTTAGTTGCCAACCGGCGGATTGTTGTTGTTCCAGATGTCGCGAAAAATCAACCACTCACCGTTCTCCTGCCGCTTGTATATCAGGATCCCCTTGGAGTTCCAGTAAATGGGCGGGCTGCCGTCGCGCGGCGTATCAACGGCCGTGTCAATCCCCTCGTCGAATCCATATTCGCCGAGCACGAAATTCTGCAGCGGGACCTTCTTCCAGTGCGTCTTGAAGGCCTTGAAGTAGTCGTCCACCCATTTGCGGATATTTTCCGGGCCGGAAACGATGGGGCCGTAAGGCTGAAGGATCTTCGCATCCTTGTCGTACATAGCCATGACGGTATCCGTGTCGTTCGAGTTGATCGCGGCCTCGTAGGCCTTGTGTGCGCGGAGGAGGCCGGGGTCCAATTTCGGCTTCGTCGGTCCTGGTGCAGGCTTCTTTTTCATAATTTAATGCGCTGCGTCGAGCGTTTAGGTCACGAGTCATGCTGGCAGGAATCCGTTCTGCCGTCAATCCTTATGAAAACGGTGAGGCATCCGTGGGCGCCGCACGCTGGCGTCGTCATGAAGACAGTCCTTCCAGCAGCACCCTGGCTTCGATCAGGTCCTTGGTGTCGGCGCCTTCAGTGAACCACCCGTAAATGGGAGAAAGCAGGTCGCGCGCGGCGTCGCGTTGTCCATGTCTTGCCAGAAGCGCGGCCAGCGTCGTGGAGCTGCGCAACTCCCACGACTTCGCATGCTGCTGGCGCGCGCACTCGATCGCTGCGCGCAACTGCGTTTGCGCCTCCTCGTCCCGGCCTTGGCGCATCAATATCCAACCCTTGAGGCGCAGGACTTCAGCCAGCCAGAGGCGCTCCTGCCCTGCCGGACGCTCGATCTGCTCCAGGCACTCGTCAATGAGATTCATGGCGGCGCCCGGATCGCCCTCGAGCGCCACCGCCTGTGCCAACGCTGATTTCACGAAGGGAACGCGGACGTTGCCACCGGTTTTGGTCCACCGCTCGATCCCTTGCCGAAGCAGGGAAATCGCTTCGCGCGGCCGGCCATTCTGGAGCGCGGCAAGGCCCCGGGCTTGCGGCACCGAAACCTCATAGATAAAGGCCAGGCCCTGCTCGCGGGCCAGGCGGTCCGCTTCGCCGACTCGCCCGAGGAAGCGTTCAGGCTCGCGCCGGTAGGCGAACACGTAGGCGCTGAATGTCAATGCCCACACGAGGTTGAAGGCATGGCCATCCGCGTGCCCATGAGCCATGCACTTGTCGCTCAGCCGGCTGGCCTGATCGGGAAAGCCCAGCATCCAGATCAACTGGCAGGTATAGACTTCGACGAAGGTGCGCAAATCATGCCCCGTCAACTGGATCCACCGCTCGGCGCGCTGCGGGTCGTACAACGCCAGAGCACGGTCGCTGTGCTCGCGCGACTTGAGCAGATGGCCGCCCAGGAAAGATTGGACCATGGCGGTGGCATGCCCGAACATTCGCATATCAATGTCGCCGTCCTCGCCGCCCCCGGCCAGCAGGCGATCAACCCATGCCAGCGAGTCGGCAATGCGGCCCTGGGTGATGGTGCTTGACCACACCCACCAAATTGCCAGCAGCAGGCTCTGCGCTTTGCCCTGGCTCTCGGCAAGCCGAAGGATCGCCGCCGCGTTCACAACGACCTCGGGCGCCGCCCATCCGCGCAACCCGGTCCAAGCGGCGTTGAGCGGTTCGCGGATCGTCAGCTCCAGACTGTCGCGCTCTCCGCAGGGAGACAGTTGATCAATCAACATCAATCCCTTCTGAAAATGGGCCACGGCTTCCTTCAAGGCCACCCGCCCGACCGCAAGGGCGCCGGCTCTGCGCCACAGCGGGATCGCCTGTGCGAGATGGCCCGCTTGCGTGTGGTGATGCGCGAGCCACTCCGGCGCGTTGGTCACGCGCTCTACGAAATCGTTCTCCAGCACCTGCGCAATCCTGGCGTGCAGTTCACAGCGCCTGCTCTTGAGCAGCGATTCGTAGGCGGCGTCCTGGACCAGTGCATGCTTGAACATGTACGTGGCATCAGGCGGCGGGTCGCGTCGAGTAACCAGCCCGGCAGCGACCAGCGTCTCGAGCGAGGCCTCTAGCGAATCCACGCGCTGCGTCGAGATGCGTTCGAGCAACTCAAAGGAGAACTCCCGCCCGATGCACGCCCCGATCTGTGCCAACTCCTTGACGGGGCCAAGGCGATCCAGGCGCGCCATCAGAGAATCGCGCAGCGACTCCGGAATAGCCAGGGCGGCCAGCGGACCTTGCAGCGCATAATGGTCGCCTTCCTCGCGCAACCGTCCCGATTCGAGCAAAGACTTGGTCAACTCTTCGACAAACAGCGGCACGCCATCGGTGCGGGCGAGGATCTCGTCGAGCACCTCCGGCGGCAGCGCCCTGCCTTCGGTCACCGCGCAGACGAGCTGGGCGCCCTGGCGCCGGTCGAGCCGGTTGAGGGTCAGGGTGGTCACGCCCGGTTGCCCCGCCCAAGACGGCACATACTCGAGGCGGTGGGTCATCACCATGAGGACCGGCAGTCCCCGAACCTTCGGCGCCAAAAGCTCGAGCAGTTCCTGACTGGTGGGGTCAATCCAGTGAACATCCTCAACCACCATCAGGACCGTCGCCTGACGGGCCAGCGCTTCGACTCGACCGACCAAGGCTTCGAGCGTCTTCTCCTTCTGTTTCCGCGGCGAAAGATGCAGTGGAGGATAGCGCTCGGTGGGCAGCGAAAGCAGGGCCGCGAACAGCGGCGCAGACTCGGCAGCCTGTGCCGCGCCGCCCGCCAGCGCGGCTTCCAATTTCTCCAGCCGCTCTTGGGGCGTGTCATCGCGGCCAAAGGCCGCCGAAATCTCGAACTGCTCGATGAAGGGGTGCAGCGGCGAGTTGAGGTGGTAGGGCGAGCACTGGTAATGGAGCGCGGTGTGCGGCTCGGTGATGCCTCCGCGCAGTCCCTGAGCAAGACGCGACTTGCCGATGCCGGGTTGTCCGCCGACCAGCACGATCTGCCCTTCGCCACTGCGCGCCTGCCGCCAGCGGTGGCCCAGCAGCGTACTCTCTTCATCGCGACCGACCAGCGGCGCCAGTTCCAAACCGCCGTGGGCCGCCTTGAAGCGCCCCTCCGTCCGGCGCGCCTCGTCCACTCGCCAGACCCGAACAAGCTCCGGAATTCCCTTGAGTTGATGCGCGCCAAAATCAGTAAGGGCGAAGACATCACCCACCAGGCGCCGCGTTCTGGCGGCGATGACGATCTCGTTGGGGCCGGCCTGCGCCTGCAGTCGTGCCGCCAGGTTTGGCGTCTCTCCCACCGCCAATCCCGCTTCTGCCTTGTCATCTCGCGAAGTTTCACCCACGACGACCGGTCCGGTGGCCAGGCCGATGCGAACCGCCAGGGGATTTGCCGCGCGTATTGACTTGACCGCCTGCACCATTTCCAGCGCCGAGCGCACGCCACGCTCGGCGTCGTCCTCGTGAGCGATGGGCCAGCCGAAGTAGATCATCAGACCGTCGCCCACATACTGGGCCACGTTCCCGTCATAGCGTGAGACCACGTCACCGCAGGCTTTGCGGTAGGTCTGTATCAACTCGCGCAATTCTTCGGGATCGAGAAGGGCGGACAGGGCGGTTGATCCCACCAGGTCGCAGAACATCACCGTCAACTGCCGCCGCTCGCCCGACGAGGCAGTCGCCGCCGATGTCTCACCCCTCGGGAGGGCTGCTTGACGTTTTAACTCCTCGATCGCTCTGAGGATCCGCTTGCGCGGACCAAAAGGCAGCCCAAGCTCCTTGAGGTCCGACTCTGTCAGGACCTCGAGAGTCTTCAAGTCAATCTGATTTTCGACGAAGATCGGAAGATAGGCCTCGAGGTCGTTCGTCTTGAGCCAGTCGGCGATCGAAGTGCTCACACGGCCGGCCTCCCTAAGCCGGGGCCGCCGGATTGGGCGGCGGTCCGCGGCACCAGAATGCCGCGCCCGACCAGCCAGCGGGCAATAGCGCGGCCGGCGTTGAGTGGAATGGCTGGCGCCCATGCCAGCGCGACTTGTTGCGAGGTCATTCCGGCGCGCACGTGATGAAGAAGGGGAGCCAGTTCCCAGTCGCCGAGGTAGGCCACGGGGCTTTCGAGCGCGGGGTGTTGAACCGCCGCCTTGACCCGAACGAACGCGCCCTCAAGGCAGGGCAGATCAACAAACGCGACCTTCCGCGACAGAACGAGCGGCGCTTCACTGGGTGTTCGATGGTCAACGGGTTCATGGGTAGGGAGCGTCGTTGCGGTTGAAGGAAGAGCGGCGGCGCGGTCCCTCCAGAATTTTGCGGCCCGGTGCGCCGCCACGGTTGCGTAGTGAGCGGCCGCCCACTTGCAATGCCGCTCCGAGGATTCGCTCAGGCGGTCGCGATAAAAGCGCAGCGCGGCTTCGCCTCTCTCCGGTTTGCGGAGAATGGTGTTGACCACGACCGCCCCCGAGAGCGCGGTTTGGATGGCTTTCTGCACGCCACTCGAAGACAGGGGATCCAGCGCGAGCGCGGCATCGCCAACCTTGATGCTGCGTGGGGTCACGCTTTCCCCGTCGAGGTAGGGGGTGGCATCGGCGGCGGCCACGCGACCGGGGAAGCGCGCCTTGGTGCAGCCGGCCAGAAGTCCCGAGCTTTCGATCAAGGCGCGAAAGCCCGCGCGCAACAGGCTCGCGCGGTCGGTGCGAAAGCGCGCGGCGTCCATGAAGACCAGCGTGTTGTACAAGCCGCGCGGCAGCGGCACGCCCCAATACCATTCCGCCGCGCCGGCCTCGATTCGGGGTTGCGTCGGCAGATCGCGCCCCTCCCAGTAGGCATGAAGCGCCACGGTCCGGCAGCCGGTCTGGCGTCGGTCCGACCGCAGGAGTGCGGTCCTCCCGGTGGCGTCGGCAAGAAATGCGGCCCATAGTTCAAGGGGAGAGCCATCCGCCTCGATCCGCAAATTCCAGCCGTCATCGTGCAGCGCTTTGGCAACGACCGTCGCCGGCTGGAACACGCGCACCCCGGCCTCCCGGGCGTGGTCCAGGAGCAGCCGATCAAAATGGCCCCGATCTACCAGCAGTCCCTGGCCGGCCGGATCTTCCCACTCTCGCTGTCCTTGATCCCAGTTCACGGTCACCGAACGCACCGGCGTAAAACCGGCGGACGCGACGGCCGCGCGGACACCCACCGTGGCCAGAAGCGGGAGCACTCCGGGACTCAGCGATTCGCCGAGGTGCCGGCGTGGAAACGCGGCGCGCTCGACCAGGCAGACGTCGTGTCCGAGTTGCGCCAGTCGGGCCGCGAGCACGCTGCCCGCGGGTCCGCCGCCAATGATGCAAATGTCGGTTGTGCTGCGCATCGAGAGTCACGCCACCATCCGTCAGGCTGGGACCAGCGGGCGGGGGGCGGCTTGCCCAGGGCGCTCGGCCGTAAGGCGAAGATAGGCTTCCAGGCAATAGTGCAGCCAGCCACGGATGTAGTCGCAGGCGGGCCGGCCGCGCCGGATGACCTCGTGGTGGCAACCACCGCCGCACAAATACCGCGCCCAACATTGGCGGCACGGCTCCTGGCGATGCACGTGGCGGTCGGCCAGCCACCTCGACTGCTTCGCGCGGTCAACTCTGTCCTGCAGATTTCCCATCGCGCCCTCCTGGTCACCGACAAAACGGTGGCACGCCGCCAACTCGCCGTCGGCCGAAACGCCCAGATAGCCCGCGCCGGCGCCACAGGGATAGGGACGATGCGTGCCGCGTTGGATCTCCCGCATGGCATTTGCCATGTTGGCGAATGCGTATCGTTCGCCCGCGTGAGAGCGGCGTTCGAATTCCCGCCCGCAATCAATCATCTCTCCCAGCATCACTTCCAGGGAGTCGGCTTGCATCTCGTCGCCGCCATTCGGCGACCGCAAGAGCGGTGAAAATCCCACGCTGTGAAATCCCGCCGCCAGGAATTCATCGAGGGTGTCCCGCAGGCGGAGGTTTTTCGGTGTCACTGTGACGCGGGCCGTCACCTGCATGCGGCGCTGGAGAGAGAGCAGGGGGCGAACATTGCTCATCACGCGGTCGAAGCTGCCCTTCCCACCCTTGTAGGGCCGCAGCAGGTCATGCACCCCGCCCGGCCCGTCGAGGCTTACGGTTACCGCGAAACCGAACTCCTCAAAAAAGGCCGCGTCGGCCTCGGTCAGGAGCGTGCCGTTGGTCGTGATGGAAAATGTCAGCGTCAGCCCGCGGCGCCGCGCCAACTCCGCCCCGCGGCGGGTCACCGCCTGCAGCGTCGCTCGATTCACCAGCGGTTCGCCACCCAGAAAAGCGAGATTGAGCCGCGCGCCAGGCTCGGCGCCAGCCACCAGCAAATCAACCGCCTGATCCGCGATCTCCCTGGTCATGTTCTTCGGGGCACCGCCGAATTCCCCCTGCTGCGCATAACAATACGCGCAGCCGAGGTTGCATTTTTGAGCGATCGCGAGCGATAGCGCGTGCAGCGGTGGATCCGTCAGCGGCTGGTCGTCAATCCGCGGCGGACCGCCCAGGCCCAGGCGTTCCAGCAAGCTGGCGATGCTGGCGTCGCTCTGCGCCGTCCGCAACTCCGCGAAAAGATCCGCGGGCACGTCGAAGAGCCGGCTGCCGTCGGCGACGAAAACATGGCCGCCCATCGCGGCTTCGATCAGATGCGCGCGCGAGGATTGCGGGGTTGATGACGCCATGTGCCGGCGGGCGTCGCGACGCAGGTTCGCGGCCCGCTCGTCATGCCCCGAAACTGTGACCGTGTGGTTCATGCTCACCGTTTCGACCGGGGCTTGGCTCTGGCTTTTTTCCCGGGCGCCGGCTTGAGGGTGGATTTCTTTGGCTTCTCCGATGCAGTTGGCGGCTTGGCCACGGCCGGGGTGACGACGGGCGCGGCGACCTTTGCAGTCGGGGGTTCGGGCACATCACGTCCGCCAACTTGGAATTTCAAGACGCGTTCCCAACTCGTGAACAGGTCGTCGTAATGGAGCAACCGCGTGTCCACATAGTCGTCGGCGACATAATCAGCCGTGCGCACTTTCTGCATCCAGTTGTCACCCCTGCTGGCGCCGGAAGGCGTCGCCTCGACGTTGACGTAGTCCGGCCGGGCCGACGCCCAGTAGTAGCACGAGCATTCGCGGTAGTCGTTCTGCCAGGGTGAGCAAAGGCCCTGGGTAAGCTCCCCGGGCTTGGCCAGCGCGGGCGAAATCACGGCGCTGTCCGCCTCGAAAAATGGCCGGACCATAAGCTTCCTCGTAATATACGAACCCTCTTCGCCTGTCCAGCGCGCCTGCTTGAGCCAGACCGGCTTCGAGGTGAAGTCGCATTTCACCGGCTTCCCCTGGCGCCCATGCAGGATTCGTGCGAGTGCGTTGGACCATTCGAGCGGTGCGATGCCAAAGGGATTGGCATCGGTGGCCAGCACGACCGATTGCGAGTCAACACCCGCGGGCGAGGGTCCGATAAACTGGGTTATCATCAGTTGCCCTTCGACACGCAGCAGGCGGTGGCCGGACAGATCAGGGAGCTTTGGATCCACATGACCCGGTTCCATCCTGACCACAAGATTGTCGTACTCGCGCAGTTCGATGCCCGTGAAAACGCGGCGCCAGACGGCGCGCAAATCAACCTCGAGACCGGGCGTGCAGTTGCTGACCGAGGTGAGCGGCCGGGAACTGACCGGGTTGCCGGCTGCCACGTAGTGCAGTTGGGCGGAGAGATTGCGCGGAGTGAGTGGACCCGGGTGGAGGGGATCGGCGATGGGCTTCGCGGCCTGGCCCGCCGGGGAGGAACGCAGGGGCAGTTGGGACGCCTTGACGATCGTCTGAATCTGCCGCCAGGTCAGCGCGAGATAGTTCCCGTCGGCTCCGCACATCATCGCCGGCATCTTCCGGCGACCGTGATTAGTGAAGTCGGCCACTTCGTCGGGGCGGCGGAGCACGTCGGCAAACCAGGGCGCGGCGCCGCCGCGCAGGGCCGCATAGACCTGCTGGTGCAGGCCGAGTATGGCCAAAGTGTCGGCGGTGCGCTCGGGCACGATGGGCCGCATCAGCCGTTCCGTGTCGAAAGCCTCCTCCGCGGGCATCGTGTCGAAGTTCAGCGGGTCGCGCCCCGCGACCGGGTTGCCGTTCATCACGGCAATGTTCAGGAAGCGGACGGTTTCGAAAGCCCGGCGCACGATGTCCATCGCGCGCGCCCGCGTGACCTCCTCGGGTTCGTCCGCCGGCACGGCCGGACCGTGGATCACTTGATCGAGGTCGTCGGCAAGATTCCGCAGGAAGAGCGAGTCAGGCGCCATCATGGGCGGCCCCGAGGTGATCCGGGCGGTGGCGGTCAGTTCCGCATCCGGCTTCAACTTGAGCCGGACCTCGACGATGCCGTCGCACGCATCGTCGAGGTAGCCGCGGCTGATCGCGATGTTGCCGTGGAGCCACGGCGGCGCCGGCGGCACGGACGCGAAGAGCGAGGGCGGCATCGTTTCATTGACGAATTTGCCGCGATAGTCGGCATCGGCGTTGTCAATGCCGGGGGGCACTGTGAAGCCGCACCAGGGGCCTTTGGTCGTATCGTAAATCCTGCGCTCGGGCGGGACGTCGTAGGGCTTGTCCTTGGTCATGTAGGGATCCTGCTCCGGCGAGGGCGGGGGCGGATTGTTCGGACCGTAAATGAGACCCTTGGCCGGCATAAACCGGAGGCGGATCTGGGGAAAATTCCGGTTCGGCTTGATGTAGCGAACCTGGCCGAATTCGATGAAGGCCGCCGCGCTGACGAAGTGTGGGCAGTGGCCCTCGAGGCGATGCGACTCATGGTGGGAGAACCAGCCGGTCGCGGCAACGACGGTGTCGCGCTCGTTGTTGGTGCGGCGGGCCGCCTTGCGGTTGGCGACCCGCACGTTCCACGACACTGCGTCGGCGCCCACGCCGGCCTGGCGCAGCAGATCAAGCGTCAACGGCACGAGTTTGCCGTCGTCGGTCAGGGCAAACACCTCCAGGAACGGCGCCACGGGGCGAATGCGCGGATTGCCGTAGTCATCAACGTCCTTGAAAGTGATTTCCGAGGGGACGCAGGACCTGGAAATCTCGCCGGTCGTCTCGTCAACGACAAGCGTCTCCCGGGGCTTGAGCCGGCGGAATTCAAGGGGCTGGTCCGGATCGTCTTCTATCGTGTAATTGACAACAGGCTCCGGGGCGGAGCCGAGCCGGGCCATGGCCAGCGGGGGCAGGATGCGCAGTGCGCGGATGTTCATGGGCGTTTCCCTCCGTTGGCGCGCAGTCCGGCGAGCACGGTGTCAATCCAGATGAGCGCCTGCCGGTCGGCGTTGCGCAGGGCGCGGAGATAAGACTCAGCCGCCGGCGGCGCTGTGGTGAGGTGGTCGTCGGCGGGATTGAGGAGCGCGTCGCAGAGTTCGATTGCATTGAGGACGATGTCGCGGTGCAGGCGCCAGCAGTCAATCTCGTCGAGCGGCAGCTCGATCGTGTAGGGCATCTGGAACGGCGGGCCGGCACGGCACGCGTCATTGGCCTTGTCCGTCAGGGGCATGCAGACCAGAAAGCCCGCAATCGTCTTGATATTGTACATCTCGCCGAAAATCCTGTGCATGACCGCGCCGCGGGCGTTGGGCTCGTCGGGCGAGACGACGCGGGCGAGCCGAAACGTGTGCGTCAGGTAGGTGAGCAGCATTCGGTAGCGGACATTGAAAAGATTGGCAAACTTGAGCGAGGCCTTCGCGGTGATCGGGGTGCGTTCCAAGGCGCGACGCCGGGGGTCGGGCGGAGTGTCCACCACGGTTGTGGTGGGGTTGAGCGGCACGGCGCGAACGGGATTCCAGCCCGGGGACCCCTCCTTCTCCTCGAATTCCTGGAACATCTCGACGAAGCGCTCAAAATGGGATAGCTCCGCTGCCGGAGTTGGGGCGTCGCCAGCGCCTGACCTGTTCTTTCGCTTGGGCTTGAGTTCCGAGGCCTCACCCTGGCCCAGGATTTCGCGGAGGGCATAGAGCGCCTCCGTGCGCGTGGCGGCCCGCTCGATGATGACGTTGGCCTTGGCGTTGTCCACCGGCGGCGAATCGCCGCTGGGCGGCGCCGGCTTCGGCCGGTAGCTGCGCCCCCAATCATCCCAGGAGGCCTGCAGCGGGTAGGTCTCCGGCCGGAATTCGGAATCTGGAAGGTAATCGGGATTCGAGATGATATCTACGATGAGTTGGTAAACCTCGCCCACGGGGTGGGCGCTGTCCTGCTTCACCCATTCTTTGACCGTCGCCTTGATGAACGGAACGTCGTGGTCAACGAAATGCTTCGCGCGGCCACCCCAGACCGAATCGGGGTAATGGCTTTCCAAATACGCGAAGTTATTTGGCATCTCGGCGAAAATGTAGGCGGCAAGCGATTTCTTCGACAGCGGCTCGAATCTGAAGGGAAACGGGTAGAACGGCGTGTCCCACGGGAATTCCTCGCGGTTGAACGAAACCGGCCCACCCACGAGGCAGAGCAGATTCTGCACGGTCAGGAGATGGCCCATTTCCTCCCGCGCCACCGTCAGGATAAGATCCTGCCACCCTCGGACCTTGGCCTGGTCCTCCGGCGGCACGCCCTCGCCGCCCAGCGAATACGCGGCGTAAAGGTACTGCACCATGAGGCCGTGCTCAAGCTCCGACCCGATGTGGAGCAGCATAATCACATAGTCCCGCCAGGTCATCTCTTCCGGCTTGGTCGGCAGCGGCCTGATATTCGCCTGATCGCCTGCGGCGGCTTTGAGCTTGTTGTGCTGGTGCAAGGCGATGTGGCGCAGGTGTTCGGATTTGTACTTCGACATTTTTTGGGATTACACGCTTCCGACACTTGGTTGTCAAGGAGGATTTGAGGCGTTTCGGAACTCGCGTGATCAAACAATTCATGCAGCTTCGCGGTAATAGAATTTCAGTAACCCTCCCAGGCACTGGCGGGTGCGGATTGTCCCGGTCGATTCGCCGATTCGATCCGACGCCGCACGGTAGATCGATTCTTTGAACCGTCGAATTTCTTGCCCACCAGCTTCCGGTGCCAAACCAGGAAGGTTTCTGGCCGGACCATCTGTGCCACTTCGGCCAAGGCTTTCCTGCCGAACCGCTTGCCGAGCGCGGCCAGCGTGATGCGTTCCTCGTCCGTGAGACGGAGCCGACCCTTGATCTGTTTCCTCAGAATGTGATTCTCGGTGGCGAGATACTCATTTCGCAAGAGGAATTCTTGATCGACAGACGCAGTGATATAAGCCAAACAAACGCTTCCAATTCACAGACCTAGCCAAAGATATTTGAAATTTTGATCACGAACATCTCCTCAGTCTCAAACTGTTTTCGATTTCTCTGCGTCCTCTGCGACTCTGCGCGATCATCTTCATTCGAGTTCCTCACTTGGGCTTGGCGGTTCTGGAAGCCGGTTTACGATGCGCGTGATTCCGTCCCTCCTTCGCTCCAAACCAAAGTTCAGCACCAGCCCAAGTTGAGTGTGGATCTTGTAGGTGGCATCCACAACTTGAGCTGTGATCTCGTTGGGTTCCATGATCCGGAATTTCTCGCGCAGAGTCGCGGAGGACGCAGAGAAAAGCAAACGAAAATCTGAGAGATGATTTCATGAGATTTTGAAATTAAGAATCTAAAGTGAACCAGCGCACCCGTTGCCGTTCAAGACTTGATGGCCTCTAAATCATTGCAAATCAACTGATTCGAATTTCTTGACCTTACGGGTTGACTACCCCCAAAACCGCTCCGCCCTTGCGTTCGGCTGCGCCGTTATGGCGTATCGTTCTCGACACGCTGACTCTGGCGCCGATTGGGAGGGTACCCTGATTACAAACCAGGCCCCGTATTCTAGCTGCAAAGAGTCCGCCCCGCTGTTATAGAGGAGTAACAGTATGAAAAAATCAGCTCTGGTAACGCTGGTCCTCTCCGGCGCGTTGGTGAGCGGATGCGATGACCAGCGCCAATACGGCGATCTGGGCCACGCCTCCGGGACGGATCTGACCAATAATACCTACGTTTCCGGCCTGGGTTATTATCATGCGCCTTATCATGGCTGGTTCGAGTACCCTTACAATTTCTACCGGCCCGGATTTGGTTACTATCACGGCGGCATCTACACCCCGCAACCCTACGTGAGCGACATTCTCTCAGGCCCTGCTTCCATTCCATCCACCTATGGAGGAAGCGGGGGAGCTGTCGGTCCGCATGTTGGTTCCGCCAAATCGTCTTCAGGTGTGACGCGGGGCGGGTTCGGTTCAATCGGCCACGGAGGCTTGGCAGGCTCATGAACCGTATCGCCATTTCTCCACGCCATGATTGGCAGGCCAAAGTCGAGGAACTGGGCCTGACTTATCACACGCCCAATGGACAAAAGTACTGGGATGAATCGGCCTATTATCAACTGAAGGCCACCGAGGTGGACAGCCTGGAGAAGGCCGGCAACGACCTGCACGAGATGTGCATTCAGGCGGCGCAAGCGGTGATTGATGAAGACTTGTTCGAGCTTCTGGGCATTCCCTCAGAGGCGGTTCCCTACATCAAGAATTCATGGGAGCGCGACGACTTTAGTATTTACGGTCGCTTTGATTTTGCCTTTGACGGGATAACCCCGCCCAAGATGCTGGAATACAATGCGGACACCCCCACCGCGCTGGTAGAGGCGGCGGTCGCGCAATGGTATTGGTTGCAGGAGTTCAACTGTCACTCCGACCAGTTCAACAGCATCCACGAAAAGTTGGTGAGGGCCTGGAAGCAATTCGGAGCCAAATCGCCGGGGAAAATTTACTTTGGAGGAATCAAGGGCTGCCTGGAGGACGCGCAGACAGTCCTTTACCTGGAGGACACTTGCCACCAGGCAGGATTGGCGGTCAGTCAGATTTTCATCGAAGACCTCGGCTACGACAAAGACAAGCAGCAATTTGTTGATCTGGAAAACCAGCGCGTGCTGGATTATTTCAAACTCTATCCTTGGGAATGGATGTGGCATGAGGCCTTCGCCTTTTCCTTGAAAATGGAAATGTGCAACTTCATTGAGCCTATGTGGAAAATGCTGCTTTCCAACAAGGGGTTGCTGCCCGTTTTGTGGAGATTATTTCCCAATCATCCGAATCTGCTTCCGGCTTACTTCACGCTTGAAGAATGGGCGGCCTGTCCGCAAGCCTTGGCCGGCGCGGGTTACGTCAAGAAACCCAAACTCAGCCGCGAAGGCGCAAATGTGAGCCTGATCCTGCCGGGCGCGGCCGCCCAGGTCACCGGCGGGGATTATGGGGAGGAAGGGTTTGTGTTCCAGGCGCTGGCGCGAGCGTGCGACTTTGACGGAAACCATCCTGTCCTGGGTGTCTGGATCGTCAACCACGAAGCGTGCGGCTTGGGCATCCGCGAAGACACTTCTCTGATCACTGGAAATTTCAGCCGCTTTGTGCCACATCTAATTTAACCTTTAACTAATGAAAACAAGAATCATGAATACAGGAACAGCCCGCCTTCTGGCGGGAATCACATCCATCACCGCGTTCGCCGGCAACGTCTTCGCCCAATCCGCCGAGCCATTGCCCGCAAAATCCATCGGGCACGCGCTCCTCAATTCCATCGTCTTCGCGGCGGCGGGCGTGGTGCTGGTCTTTGTCGCGTTCAAAGTGTTTGACTGGGCTACGCCGCGCATCGAAATCCAGAAAGAACTGCTCAACAACAATGTCGCGGTAGCGATCATTTCCGCGGCGGTGATCATTGGCGTGAGCCTGATCGTGGCCGCGTCCATCATGTAGCGCCCCGTGTTTTCGTTCAACCTTTCACAATGACGTTGGCGGAAACTCCACGATGAACGCCGCCCCATGTCCAGGTTCACTTTCGCACCACACTTTGCCGTTCATGGCTTCCACCATCTTTTTCACGATGGACAAGCCCAGCCCGGTGGCGTGCTCGCCGCCAGTGGGTTTGGCGCTCAGGCGGGCAAACTTTCCGAATAACTTCTTCTGGTCTTCCAGGCTCAAGCCCGGACCTTGGTCCTTCACTTCCACCCGCACACTTTGCCCGTGTTTCTTCAAACGCGCGAAAATATTCTTTCCGGGCGGCGAGTACTTGATCGCATTGGAAATGAGATTCTCCAGCACTTGAACCATCACGTTCGGATCCACCGGCGCCGTCATGGGGGCTGCTTCGATTTCGACATGAATCGTCTGTTGCTTGGCGGTGGCGCGGGAACGCTGGGCCTCGGCCACGGCGACCACAAGGGCAGACAGTTCCGTGGGCGCCAGACTCAACCGCATTTCGCCGCGTTCAATGCGATTCGCGTCGAGAAGATTCTGCACCATATCCGCCATCCGGGTTGTGGCGTCGTGAATCCGGTCCAGCAACTCGGCCCGTTCCCGCGGCTCCAGGGCAGGCTCCTCCCGCATCATTTCCGTGTAGCCCTTGACCGCGTTGAGCGGACTGCGCAAGTCGTGCGCGGCGATGCCCATGAATTCATTCTTTTCCTCGTTCAGCCGGCGGAGTTCCTGTCCGTAGCGCACAATGGTGTCGCGCGCATGTTTGAGTTCCAAATGGGTCCCGACACGGGCCAGCAGTTCGGGCGGATTGAACGGCTTGGTCACGTAATCCACCGCGCCCGCCTGCAAGCCCTGCACCAGGTGGCTCATCTCGTTGCTGGCGGTCAGGAAGATGATCGGGATGGACCGCGTGGCCGGGTCGTCCTTGAGCCGCCGGCAGACTTCAAGGCCATCCATCTCGGGCATCATGAGATCGAGCAGAATCAGATCGGGCAGCTTCTTCTGCACGCGCTGCAAGGCCGCCGCGCCGCTGGTGGCCGGCATGACCGAAAAGCCCGCTTCGCGCAGCATCGTGCCGACGACTTGAATGTTTTGCTGCACGTCATCCACCACCAGGATGAGCGATTCCTGGGGTGGCGGCGCAGGGGCTGGCGTGGCAGAGGTCATGATGCAGGCGGGCAGTGCGCCTCCAGATTTTCTATGAGTTGAGGAAACGCCTCCAGCGACTTCGGCATCCGGTCGAGGTCAAATTGCTGCGCCTGGTTAAAAAGTTCATCGCCGTACCGCTGCAAGACGGTGGCGCCGTACGTTTCACCCAGCGTCCGCAAGCGCGCGGCGAATTCCTCCACCGGCGTCAGTTCCAAGGTCTGGCACAACTCGGGCCAAACCCCGCTCTGTTCCGCCCGTAATTTTAAAACCAACTCCGGCCATCGGGCCAGCACGACTGGCGCCACGGACGGACCCGCGGAAACAGGCTGATGTTGCGCCGCTGCCGATCTGAAGGCGCCGGACTTTTCCACCGGTTTCAGAAATCGCTTCAACTCCGCGATCAACTCCGCGCGGTTAAACGGTTTGCGGATAAACCCATCGCAAATCCTGCGCGCGCGCGCTTCTTCATCCCGAAACGACGAAGCCGTTACCGCGATGACCGGAATGTGCTTTAACGCCCCGTCGGCTTTCAAACGCTTGGTCGTTTCATGGCCGTCCAACTCCGGCATCCGCATGTCCATCAGGATCACATCCGGCCGATGCTTCTCCGCCTGTTGCAGCGCCTCCAACCCGTTCGTGGCCGTGATCAACTTGAGCGGCGTGCCTTCAAAATACCCCGCCAGCAAGGCGCGGTTCAACGCCACGTCGTCCGCCACTAAGATCGTCGCTGGCGCAAACTGGTTGAAGTCGCCCTGGCCGTTTGTCGCAATGGCGTCGGACTCGGCCAGCTCCGCAATGGCCACGTTCGGGAACTTAAGCCTGAACACGCTGCCTTTCCCGGTTTCGCTCTGCACGGTGATGACTCCGCGCATCATTTCGGTGAGCCGTTTCGTGATGGTCAGCCCCAGTCCGGTCCCGCCGAATTTGCGCGTGCTCTGGCCCGCCGCCTGTGAGAAAGCGCCGAAGATGTGCTCCTGTTGTTCCTTCGGGATCCCGATGCCGGTGTCCGACACTTCGAGGAAAAGGTTGACGCGAGTTTCATCGGGTTGGCTCTCCCTCACCCCGGCCCTCTTCCCAGGGAGAGGGAGAAGCGTTGGCAGCCCGCCGTGTTTTTCGGGCGCATGGGAACTTTTACCGGCGGCCGTACTCTCTCCCTCTCCCTCCGGGAGAGGGACGGGGTGAGGGGCCTGCTGCTCACTCTCGTTTGCTGGAGAGTTCCGCGCCACCGCGTACTCCGCCCACGCCCTTATCTTCACGTGCCCCTTCTCGGTAAATTTCAGGGCGTTCCCCACCACGTTGAAAAGCACCTGGCGAAGGCGCACTTCATCCAGCATTAACCCGCACGGCAGCTTGGGATCAATCTCTGTCAACAATCTGATTCCTTTCTCCCCCGCCTTGATCGAAAAGACCTTCTGAATTTCGTCCACCACCCGGGCTACCGCCACCGGCTCATATTGCAATTCCAGCTTGCCCGCTTCTATCTTTGACAAATCGAGGATGTCGTTGATGAGCGTCAACAAGGTTCGCCCGCTCGATGAGATGGCGTCGAGGTAGTTCCGTTCCTTGGACGCGGCCAATTGCGTACGGAGCAATTCGGAGAAGCCCAGAATCGCATTCATCGGCGTGCGAATCTCGTGGCTCATGTTCGCCAGGAATTCGCTCTTGGCTGCGTTGGCGGACTCGGCGGCTTCCTTTGCGGCCACGAGTTGTGTATTCTTGGCTTCAATCTCCGTGCGCGCGCGTTCGGCCGCCTCGCGCGCGTCGTGTTCCTCCCGCAACAGTTGCTCCCGCAATTGCTCTGCCTCGCGCTTGCGGCGGATGACGAGTGACCGGGCCACAAAGGCCCAGCCGACTAACCCCGCCATAACGATTCCGCCCGGGAACATTATCCACGCGTTGGCATACCACGGCAGTTCCAAGGTGACAGTCGCCAGCGTCGGCTCGGAATAGCGCAGGTCCTGGTTGATGTATTGGATGGCGAACGTGTATGCGCCGGGTTGGTTCGTGGTCCAGTCGAGGTGTGTTTCGGTGGACGGCTTCGACCAGGGACCGTTCTTGGCCAGTTGTTCGGAGGTGGGGTTGCCGCGGGAGATCTGATAACGGAACTGCTGTTTCTCGGGCCTTGTGCGCCGGTCAATGTAACCGTAGTCGAACGTGAGCCGATCTCCGGTTTTGAGCTTCGGAAGCTGCGACAGGTCGGTGTATTCCTTTCCGGCGGTGAGGTGAAGCGTTGGCCGGTACAGCAGCGGACGGCTCTTGTGGTAGCGGAATAAGCCGTCACCCGTGCCCAGCCAGATGGTCCCATCCCGACTTTGAAATATGTCCTGAACGAATGCACGCTCTTTATTGCCCTGTCCTGCGTCCAGCGCCAAGGATGACCAGGCCACGCCATCGAAGAGCGAAACCTGTCGGTCATGTCCGAACCATACGACGCCGTCAGCGTCGTCAAAAATGCCGTAGGCGTAGGTCTCGCCCAAGCCATCGGCGGGTGTGAAAGGTTCAAACTTCTTTCCGTCCCAACGGCCGGCGCCGAGGGAGTCCAGTCCTGCCCAGATTCCGCCTTTGGCGTCGGCATGCAACGAGGAGACCTGATCGTTAGGCAACCCTTGCGGAGCGGTCAGATTGTCAAAACCCTTTCCATTCCAGCGAGAAATGCCTGCGCCAGGGCTGCCCAACCAGATGGTGCCTGCTTTATCCTCCGAGATGTAGGCGATGAGGTTGGCCACCAGGCCATCGGCTTGCGTGTAATTCTCAAAGCGTTTTCCATCCCAGCGGGAGAGGCCGGCGTAGGTGCCGATCCAGAGCTGGCCTTGCGCGTCTTCATGGAGAGCCAGGACGTTATTCCCCACCAAACCGTCGCTTTGCGTGAAGGTCTCGAAACGCCCGGCGCTCCTGCGGACCAGCCCGCCGCCAGTGCCAAACCACATCGCGCCCGACCGGTCACGGCAGATCGCACTGACGTTATTATTCGGCAACCCGCTGGCGGTGGTATAACTGGTGAATTTTTTGCCGTCCCATTGCGAGACCCCGCCGCCCCTGGTGCCGATCCACAGCCCGCCGTCGTTGTCCTCGGCCACTGCCCGGACAAACTTATTCGCCAGCCCTTCGGCTTTGGCGTATCGAACAAAACTCTCGCCATCGAACCGGGACAACCCGCCGCCAAAGGTCCCGAACCACATCACGCCGTCCCGGTCGTGATGAATTGCATGAACGCGGTTTTGCGCCAGCCCGTCCGCCGCCGTGTAGGTAACGAAACTCGTGCCATCAAAGCAAACCACGCCATAATTGCCGAAAAACCCGAACCAAATTCTCCCTTTCAGATCCTCGTCCATGCAGAGAATCGTGCCCTGCGGCAAGCCATCGGCGGCGGTGTAATTGACGAAGTTGGTGCCGTCCCAACGAGAAACGCCGCCGCTAAACGTGGCGAACCACATCTTGCCATCGGACGCTTCGAGAATGCTCGGGGTCCCGTTAGCGACCAGCCCATCCGCAGCGGTGAGCGTGACAAAGTTCGTCCCTTCCTTTCTTGCCACCCCGCCGCCGGTGCCGAACCACATCTTGCCGTCCCGGGTTTGGGTGATCGCGGTGACGTGGTCGTCCGGCAACCCGTTGGTCGTGGAATAATTCACGAACCGTTTCCCGTCCCAATAGGAAACACCGCGATCTGTGCCGAACCACACCCCGCCGTCTCGATCGGCGAAAACAGCGGGAAAGCTGGCGTTGGTCGAAGCCAGTCCGTCTTTCTCGGTGAAAGTCTGGAATTTCTTGCCATCCCAACGCGAAACCCCAGAACTCAAGGTTGAGAACCAAACAGCCCCCGACTTGTCCTCGGCCACCTTCCAGACCCCATCGTTGACTAGGCCCTCGGCCTTGGTGTAATTGACGAAGCGCCGGCCATCCCAGCGGGAGACGCCCCCGCCAAAGGTGGCGAACCACATCACGCCGTCTTTGGTCTCAAGGATGTCCACCACCTGGTCGTGGGCCAGGCCATCCATCCGGGTGTAGGTCTTCCAGGTTCCCTGCTTAAACGGCGCGGTCTGGATTTCCAGGCCGGTGGTTTCTTGCCCATGCACGACGGTGAAAAGTTCACCCTCGTCCCCGCTGCCAGCGGGGGAGAGGGCCGGGGTGAGGGGCTGATCCGACGCCGCTTTCGCATACACGTACTCGCCAGGCGCCTGGGCGCGGACGCGATAGCGCGCCGGCGCCAAGGCGGTAAAACGAAAATCGCCTTTGTCATCGGTGAGAGTGGCGGTCTTGGATGGCTCGGCCACCGGAAAAGGCGATGGCGTATAACCGTCCATCTGCCAAGTGAGCACACAATAGTGACTCGGGGTGCGACGCAGGGCATCCACCTTCACGTGATGCTCTCCTGGCTCCAAATTGACCGAGTCCTTCTTCTCCGAGCCGTTTCTGCTGACACCGAGGTCTATCACTGTCTTGCCATCAATGAACAGGCGCGCGCCGGGACCGCCGACCAGATCGAACGTGATGCGCCGGGGTTGGTCGAGAGTGAAAGCACCGGTCCAACGCGCATAAAAGCTTTCATTATCGCCCACGCCCTTGAGGTTCAGCCAGCCCTGGCCTCTCGGGAAATCGAGCTTGCGCGCGAGATTGGTCGCCACGGGTTTGGCGTCGGCGGGCAAATCTGGAAAAAGATCGGGTCGTGACGGCAGCCGGAAGTATTCGCCCAGCAGCCCGTTGGTCATGAGCGCGAATGGCAGAACCTCGGACACCGCCTGAACCACCACCGCTTCCAGCGGAGTCTGATCGTGATCGAAAGCGACAACTTTGCCGGAAAGACTTGCGAACTCGCGCAATTTCAAATCACGTTTGGCCTCGCCCGGTTGAAAGACGAGGTTGGTCAGGAACAGACTCAGACCGCGCCCCTCCGAAGTGGATGAATGCGCCGACAAGGACCACGGCTTGGTGGTCTGCGGCAGGAGAAAGCGAACCTCGCCTTTGGCATCCGCAATGGCCTCCTTCTTGGACTGCCCCTCTTGCTCCAAACTCACATTGGCGTTTATCAACAGCTCGCCTTTCGCGTCGGTCACCCGGCCCACGAGCACGGAGGGAATGCGCAGGTCCCCCGCGGAGGGCATCGCGGCGGGGGCAACGCGCGCGCCGCCCCGGAGTTGACCATCGAAATGGTTGGGTGTGGCGTCGCGCCCCGGCTGGGCAGGATCATCGAAATTCCACAAACCCGCCAGGCCGTCTTCGAGGCCCGTCAGCCGCTTGAACATGTTCTCGCGAATCTCCTGTTCTGTCCGCTCCGTTACCCAGACGCGAAGTTCATCGAGCGTTCCGCCGAAAGCCGGCTCATCGTCAACCACCGAGTGGCCGAGACGGAAAGCTTTCCCACTTCCCACGGCCGCAAAGCTGCCACGATATGGAGTTTCGGCTTCCAGGATGCCGTTAACGTAGAGGCGGGTTCCTTGCTTGCCGGTCGTGACGGCCAGGTGAAACCATTGGTCCTCGTCGAAAGCGGGGCCGGCGCTGACCTCCTGAAAGCCGCGTGAGTTATCCACCGCGAAAAACCTCAAGCGCCCCTCGTGGTAGGCATCGGCGCCGACATCATGGCCATACTCGCCGTAGCTAAGGAAGCGGTCACCCGAGCTGCCTGGGGCGCGCTTGACCCAGAGTTCCACGGTGGCTTCCTCAAGGTCATCGAGGATGTTGGCGGGCAGTTCGACCCAACCGCCGCCAACGTCGAGCACGTGATTGTCCGGGAGTTCAGACTCCGCAGATGTCTTCGGCGCCGGTAACTGAATGTCCGCCCGGTTTGGCAGTGTCCGCTCCGCCACCGCAACGATCCGGCCCTCGGCAAAATAAACCGGACCGTCAGCGCCGGCGGCGGAGACTCGATATTGGCCCGGGGCCACATTTTTGAAACGATACTCGCCCCGGACATTGCTCAACGTCGTGATGGTGAGGTTGGTTTGCGCGACGTTTTCCAGTTGCACCTTCACCCCGGCGCGCGACTGTTTTTCCGCGGAGAAGATGTTGCCGAACACACTGGGCGCTTCGTAGAGCGTAAAGTCGAACGTCTTGTTGCCGCCCCCGGCCAGGTCGAAGCCGTTGGTGGCGCTGGCGAGATTATCCTTGGTGACTCGCAGGTCGTAGGGCTGACGGCTCGGCTTGGGCACGTGCAGCCGGTACTCACCTGGCATGGACGTGCGTGCTTTCGCCACCTCCGCCCCGTTCTGGAGCAGGACCACTTCCGCGTTGCGCAAAAGGCGACCATCGGCATCCGCCACTTTCCCCGTGATCTGGGCCGGGAATAAAAACTCCTGCGCCTTGACCCGGCGTGATTCCACGATTTTCGCGTTGCCCACCAACTTACCGTGATGCCGTCCCGGCGATGAGTCGTTGGCGGTGCCGTCGTCGAAATTCCAATATCCCACTAATCCCGGTTCGTTTCCGGTGAGGGTCTTGAACATGCTCTCGCGGATTTGCGCCTCGGTGCGTTCGCTGGTCCACAATCGGATTTCCGTCATCTGGCCGTCGAAGTCCGGGTTATTGCCCGCGAGCCGCTCCGAAATAAAGACAGATCGGCCGAGATAGTTGGAATGATCCGGCTCGTTGGGCGGAGTCCAATCCATATTCCATTCGTTCGTCCCAACGAGCAGGCCGTTGAAAAAGAGTTTGGCCGAATTCGTGCGCATTACGACGGCCACGTGACACCATTCATTCGTGGCCAACAGGTCGGGAACATCCACGCCAGCGAAGTGGAAAATTTGTCCGATGTCATCGCGCTGCGGGCGTTCAAAATGCAGGCCAGTCCTTGTGCCGCTGGACTCCGTGCCGCGGTTTTGAAGGCCGAACTGCACGCGCTCGCCGTAGAAATCGAATAGTCGCGAATAGTTGCTGAACCTCCGCCACTTGAACCAGCCTTCGACCGTCACCACGTCGTTGGTGATCAGCCCGGACGGAAGAACGACGCAGGCATTGCTGCCGTCGAGGTCGAGGGCGCGGTGGGTGGCGGTTTGGGCGTGGAGGGACGAAATGAGAGGGAACATGACGAATGCCAGCAGCCATGACAGCAGGCCTTCGATCATCCGCGTGCGCGTGCCGCGCCGTTGAGGAGATTCCGTCATCGGATGGGCGTTATCTTTGGCCGGTTCCCCCGTGAAAGCAAGACGGAATATAGGGCGACTACAGGAAGGTCAGGGCGTTTTTTATCAATTTGTGTTTTCTTGCGGCCGATTCGAGCTTACACTCTCCGGCATGACGCGCGCGATGATTCGTTCGAAGGGCGGTTTTCCACCGCTGGTTCTCGTTGCCTTTTTGTTTTCCGCAGCTTTGCCGGCCGCGCCGCCGCCTCCCACCAACGCGCCTGCGCCGGCCGCCATCGCCTGGTCCACTAATTGGACGGCTCTCTTTGACGGAAAAACTTTGACCAATTGGGCGGTGACCGATTTCGCCGGCCACGGCCCGGTCACGGTGGATGCCGGGCAAATCAAAATCGCCATGGGCGACGACCTCGGCGGCATCACCTGGACCAACGGCCCGCTGCCCAAAACCGATTACGAAATCTCCCTCGACGCCGTCAAGGTGGAGGGCGGCGATTTCTTTTGCGGCCTGACTTTTCCCGTCGCCGATTCCTCGTGCAGCCTGATTGTGGGCGGCTGGGGCGGCGGCCTGGTCGGGCTTTCCAGCCTGGACGGCCAGGACGCTTCGGAAAACGAAACGTCCAAATCCATGTACCTTGAGACCGGGCACTCCTACCATGTCGTGTTGCGCGTGACGCCCAAGAAAATCGAGGCCTGGCTGGACAAGGATAAAGTTATTGACGTTTCCATCGAAGGCCGCAAAGTGGCGTTGCGGCCCGGCGCGATTTATCTCTCTGCCCCTTTGGGCGTGGCGACCTACTCGACCACGGCCAAGCTCAAAGATTTCAAACTGCGGCTGCTTGAACACTGACAACGCGGTTGCAGCCACAGATGAACACAGATAGACACAGATCAGAACGAGTTGCGAAAGTGACACGAGTCACCCAATGCCTGAAGCCTCTGCTCTGAAAAATCTGTGTTCATCTGTGTCCATCTGTGGCTTCTGTTTCTTCTTAGATTGTAACCGCCGGAGTTAGGTTGAACACTGACGCCAGCCAGGCCCCCGCCGCCACCTTCATTCATCCGCTCCATTCCGTGGTCGAACGGCTGGACCTGGGCCGGATGTTTCCGCTCTGGCAACCGTTGGAGATCGAGTTGGGCAGCGGCGACGGCTCGTTTTTGGCGCACTACGCCGCACTTCATCGCCAGCGCAATTTCATCGGCGTGGAACGGTTGCTGGGACGGTTGCGCAAACTGGATCGAAAGGCCGCCCGGCTGGGTTTGGAAAATGTGCGCGCGGTGCGGATCGAGGCCGGCTATTTCCTGGAGCGCCTGCTTCCGCCTGGCTCCGCCGAAGCTGTGCATATTTACTTTCCGGACCCCTGGCCCAAGCGTCGCCATCACAAAAACCGCCTCATCAACGACCGCTTCCCTCTCATGGCCCGCCAAGCCCTGGCCGATGGAAGCGTGATCTACTTGCGCACCGATGATGCCGATTATTTCACGCAGATGAAGGAGGTCTTTGGGGCCTGCGCCTTTTTTGCGGAAACGCCGACACCGGAGGAACTGGCGTCCACGTTGACTGATTTCGAGCGTGGTTTTTTGCAGCGAGGAATCCAGACTCTGCGCGCGGCTTTCCGCAAGCTCTAAACATCAATGACCGGGCCGCCGCCGTCTCCCGGCGGGGGGCGCCGGGGTGGTTTGCCGACGCGAAACTCCACGCGGGCGGAGCCGCTTTTGGTCAGGGAATTGAGCACCAGCGAAGTCAGGCTGATGATGAGCGAACCCCAAAACGCCGCGCCAAAGCTGTCCACGTGGAAATCCTTCAGGACCAGGCCGACGGACCAAAGCAGCAGGGCGTTGATGACCAGCATGAACAGCCCCAGAGTGACAATGACCAGCGGCAGCGACAAGACCACCATCACCGGCCGGATGAACGCATTGAGCAGACCTAGCACCAGCGCCGCCAGCAACAGTCCCGGGGTCGTGGAATGGATCCCCGGCACGATGCTCGCCGCCACCCAGACCGACAACGTGGTGATCAACCAGCGCTTGAAAAACGACAGCATATTATGGGGCGTCTCGTTTGCCTGCAAAAGTTGTCCCGAATCGCGGAACTTGCCTGAACATCCCGCATCCCCCGCCCGAACACAAGCGGTTTTTCGCCCGTCGGGCGCGTTTTCTTAATCGTAGAGCTCATCCTTAATTAACTTTCCCACCGCAAAGGTCTAAACGCGCCGATGCGCTTCCTTGGGGGAGCGCGGGCGTCTCGCCCGCCGTTTTCGGCCTCTGGCCGAAAACATCCCGCCGGAAAGCAGCCAGCGACCGAGACGGTCGCGCTCCCCAATCCAAATCGCATGGTCGTAGCGAGGAAATTCATCGTTTTTATCATCAAAAGTCTATTTACGGATATGCTCTTAATTGTGATCTTAATCTCTTCAAGTAATTGAATTAGGATGGATTAGGATTAAGATTAGGGTTAAGATTAGGAAAGACACCCAAAAAATTCGCGTCACCCAGCCATGGCCTTTCCCGCCATCCAGCCCGTAGTCCAGGCGGACTGAAAATTGAAGCCGCCAGTAATGCCGTCCACATCAAGGAGTTCGCCCGCGAAGTACAAACCGGGACAAATCCTGCTCTCCATGGTTTTGAAATTCACTTCGCTCAACCGCACTCCGCCGCACGTGACGAATTCGTCCTTGTTGAGACTTTTCCCGGTCACTTTGAATTCCGTGCGGGTCAGTTGCTGGATCAACGCGTGCCGCGCCGCGCCCGAGAGCGCGGCCCAGCGCGTTTCGCGCCCGATGCCCGCGGCCAGGACAAGTTGCTCCCAAAGCCGGCCCGGCAGCGGCGGGATCGGAGTATTGACTATCAGGCGGGCGGGCTGGGATTCGCGCCGGGTCCGCAGTTCGGCGGCGATTTTCTCGTCGTCGAGATGGGGCAGCCAATGGATGAGCAGCGGAAAGTGATAGTGCAAGGCGTGCAAAGTCCGCGCGCCCCAGGCGGACAACCGGAGAATCACCGGGCCGCTTAGTCCCCAATGCGTCATCAGCAACGCGCCGCGCTCGCGCAACCCCGTTCCCGGCGCCGAGACCAGGGCCGATTCGACGGAGAGGCCGGACAATTCCCGCACCCAGGCTGTGTCAAGATGAAATGTGAACAGCGAAGGCACGGGCGGCTCCAGGGTGTGGCCCAGCGACACCGCCAATTCCCCCGCTGCCGCCGCACGGCACCCGCCCGTCGCCAGGAGCAAACGGTCGCACGCGAGCGATTCGCCGCCTGCCAGGGAAAGTTGAAAACCGGCGGGTCCTTTGGCGGCCCGCGCCAACCCGCAACCGGGCCGCAGTTTCACGCCGGCAGCCGTGGCCGCGCGCATGAGACAGTCAATAATAGTTTGCGACGAATCGGTGATGGGAAACATGCGTCCGTCGCTCTCGGTTTTCAGTTTCACGCCGCGGGCTGCAAACCAGGCCACCGTGTCGCGGGCCTGGAAAACCCGGTACGGGGCCAGCAGCGCCCGTTCTCCGCGAGGGTAGCGCGCGGCCAGTTCCGCGGGATCGAAGCAGGCATGGGTCACATTGCAACGGCCCCCGCCGGAAATGCGGACTTTGCCCAGAAAGCGAGCGTTCTTTTCCAGGATGGTGACATCGGCTCCCGGCCTGGCTTCGGCGCACGTGATGGCCGCAAAAAATCCGGCCGCGCCCCCGCCTGCCACCACAATGCTCCGCGAACTCATGGACGGAGATTACTTGACGAGAAATTGATTCAGCCGGACTGGCTCGGTGCCCTTCTTAGTTCGCAAGACGTAGCCGTCCTTGTCTTTTTCAATCCTAATGTGCCAATAAAAACGATCTTCACGTTCTGTCTTGTGACACCGTGCAAGGAGCGGCAAGAAATCTGCGGCAGGGATGAGTAATATAGAGTCCTTCGAGCCGCAGCCCAGCGCAACGAATGATTGCTCGTGATTCTGAACAAGATCACGTTGATGAGGATGAAAGGCAAACCAGTAGCCGGAAGAGGTCGCCTTCTTATACTCTCGAGAGTTTATGCAAATGACTAAAAGATTTTCATCAGGCGCAGAGTAAACTGCCGAAGATCGCTTGATCAAAGGTTGGCCGAGATGGTCTTGGACTCTGGCGGCGCAGGCATCACGAAAATTCACTGGCGTAAACTTGGGTTTGCGGCCACTGCTGTCGTCTTCATCTGGCTCCTCGACGAACTCGGATTCCTTTTTTACGTCCTCAGCCGTCGAGAAAACCAAATCAATAATGCCGTCAACCTTCGTGAATTCTTGAGGCATAAGAACTCGACGGATTTTGTCCATGATTATGGGGTCCTCAAGATCCTCCTTCAACGCCATCAGTCGCAACAAACCGTCAATGCTGATAAGTCGAATATCCCAAGCGTGACGAGATCCGCGAACTTGAGCCTCCAGATCGCCGGTGTCGTTACGTCCGACGATGATCAGGATTGAAGAGTTCGCCTCGTTCACTTTTTGACCGGCGATGAGATTTTGTCTGTACATGGCGACCGCATCCAAGTCAATGCGGTAGGCGTCCGTTGTTTTGACCTCTACTACAAGCGCGTTGTTGTCTGGTGAAAACCACAGGCCATCAAATCCAATTTCACCTGGCGTTCCACGATATCGGCCCTGTTGCACGCGGAAACCTAGACGTCTACCCACTTCGTTAATTACATCCTGCAATGCGAAGCCGCTGCCATCGAATTTGTCGGTCAAACATTCCCCTGCGTATCGAGAAAGAAAGTGAGACGGAACGAGCGCGAGAAAATCTCGCAACTCCTTTGAGGCCAATCCGCCGTCGCGCAGCTTGCCTTCACCCGCGAATCCTATGACTTGCTGAATCTGCTTTTCACGAATCTCGTCTTTCGCGGTCTTCCAAAGTTCAGTGAGAGCCATAACGAGATGTTCCTTATGTCTTTGCCGACACGTTGTCGAGAACAAAACAGTTGCAAACGGATCAGTTTTGCACAATCGCTTATTTCATTGACCCATCCCTCCTTGGCGTTTATTCGGCGGCAGCGCCGGAAAATTCCGCGTCGAATATCCAGAAGCGGGCCAGGGTGGCATGAAGCACCACCCAGCCTCGACTGGAAGTCGTCAACGCTTGACTCGTCTCTGCATACTCCTAAAAATTCAAAGAATCCAATGATTCACGGCCTCACGGAAGCGCATGTTTTTGCGGACCGCTGCAACTGCAACTTAAGCTGCTGTTCCTCAGGGGCTAACGGAACGGCCAGCACCCGGCGCTTGAGAGCGGTGTAATTGACCCGGAGGACATGGGCAACAGGACTCGGCTGATAAACTCGCGCCACCTGCACTATGTCGTGCCACAAGGACTCCGGGATTTGATCTCGGCGTTTGCGCTGCTTGCGCCAAGCTGCCAGGACTGGTTGCACCCTCGCCACAGCCATCATAAACGCCGGGTCCAATCTCGTTGCTTTATTCATTGCCATAATCGCGTCGAAACTCTGATCAACAACCGCATATTAGCAGGCGGCGTGGCTGTCTTCTATGGGGTGTTTTACCCATACGCAAATAGCCTGTCCGGGTGAACAAATTCCTCCTCAGATAATCTTGGATGAAAACCTAAAACGGGTCAGCTTTGCATCGTCGCCTATAGCCACCCGAACTTTGCCGGGAAAAGCGGGGTGGTGTTAAAATAGATGAATTTTTTCATTTGCAATCCCATCTAAACATGCCAGATTAGAATTTGTCGGGCGCTCAGGCGCCCTGCTCTTTGAAATAGGGGTCAGGGGATAGTGGCAAGTGGTTAATGGTGAGTGGCCGGCGGGAAAGGAAAAGCCAAATCCACCCAATTAATAGGAGTGGATAGGACTCAATAGGATTTACTCATTTTAGGCCGAAAGCGGTCTCAAAAATTCAGCCGGATTCAGGTGGATTCAACCAAATTCAGGTGAATTCAGGTAAAATGAAAAAAATGCAATCCGAATGATGAACAGCACGTCGAAGCTCCTGAACTTTGAACTCTTGCCCCGAAATCTTTCGGGGTTGCAAACCTTGAACTTTGAACCTTGAACTTTGAACTTTGAATCGTATCTTCAAGCTCGATTGGAGAATTTTCTATGGACGCGCAAGCTGATATTGGATTGATTGGATTGGCTGTCATGGGCCAAAACCTCGTGCTCAACATGAATGATCACGGCTTCGTGGTGGCCGTGTTCAACCGCACCGTGGCCAAGGTGGACGAATTTCTCGGCCGCGAGGCCAAAGGCACCAAGGTCCTTGGCGCTCATTCGCTGCCGGAATTGGCCGCCCTGCTCAAACGCCCGCGCCGCGTCATGTTCATGGTCAAGGCCGGCCAGCCGGTGGATGACTTGATCGAGGAAATCCTGCCGCACCTGGAAAAGGGCGACATTATTATTGACGGCGGCAATTCGCTTTTCGAGGACACCAACCGCCGTGTCAAGTATATTGGAAGCAAGGGCCTGCTCTTCGTCGGCGCCGGCGTTTCCGGCGGCGAGGAAGGCGCCCGCAACGGCCCTTCCATCATGCCCGGCGGCTCCAGGGACGCCTGGCCCCATGTCAAAGATATTTTCCAGGGCATTGCCGCCAAGGTCGAGGATGGCACCCCGTGTTGCGATTGGGTCGGCGAAAACGGCGCCGGCCATTTCGTCAAAATGGTCCACAACGGCATCGAATACGGCGACATGGAATTGATCTGCGAGGCGTATCAATTGATGAAAGACGGCCTGGGCATGAGCCCCGCCGAAATGCAGCAGGATTTCACCAAGTGGAACAAGACCGAGCTGGATTCCTATCTCATCGAGATCACCTCCCATATTCTGGCCTATAAGGACGCCGACGGCCAGCCGCTGGTGGACAAAATACTTGACACCGCCGGCCAGAAAGGCACGGGCAAATGGACGGTCATCAATTCAGCCAATTTGGGCATCCCGATCACTTTGATCGCCGAGGCGGTTTATGCCCGCTGCGTGTCGGCTTTGAAGGAGGAGCGCGTGGCCGCCGCCAGGAAATTGAAAGGCCCGCGACCCAAAATCTCCGGCGATCGCGCGGCCTTCGTCGAATCCATCCGCCTGGCGCTCTACGCGTCGAAGATTATTTCCTATGCCCAGGGCTACATGCTCATGCGGGCGGCGGCCAAGGATTACGGCTGGAACCTCAATTACGGCGGCGTGGCCCTGATGTGGCGCGGCGGCTGCATCATCCGCAGCCGTTTCCTGGGCAAGATCAAGGAGGCCTTCGATAACAATGCGAAGCTGTCCAATCTGCTCCTGGACAATTTTTTCCGCGGCGAAATCAAAAAATGCCAGCGGGCCTGGCGTCTGGTGGTCGCCACCGCCGCGCGCAAGGGCCTCCCGACCCCGGCCTTTTCCACCGCGCTCAATTTCTACGACAGTTACCGTTGTGCGCGGCTGCCGGCCAATCTGCTCCAGGCCCAACGCGACTACTTCGGCGCCCACACCTACGAGCGCGTGGATCAGCCGCGCGGCCAGTTTTTCCACACCAACTGGACCGGCCACGGCGGCGTCACCGCCTCGGGAAGCTACTCGGCCTGAACCACGGATGACGCCCGCGGACCCCGCCCAGCCCCTGCGCGACTTCCAGCCGCGGCAAAAGTTTTTCATCGGCCTCGATTCCGATGGCTGTGTGTTTGACACGATGGAGATCAAGCACAAGGAATGTTTTGCCCCGATGTTCGTCAAACATTTCCGCCTGCAGCCGGCCAGCAAGTACGCCCGGCAGGCCTGGGAGTTCGTCAACCTCTATTCCAAGTCTCGCGGCTGCAACCGCTTTCACGCCCTGGCTTTGAGCCTGGGCCTTTTGCGGCGCCGCCCGGAAGTCCTCGCGCGCCACACGGCCATTTTCGACACCAAGGCGTTGGAGCAATGGACGGCGCGCGAAAGCAAATTGAGCGAGAACACTTTGGCGGCGGAAATCAAGGCCGGCCGCAACGAACTGGCTCCGCTTTTGGATTGGTCCAGGGCGGTCAACACCGCCATCGCCGACATCGTGCAGGGCGTGCCCCCGTTTCCGCTGGTGCGGGAATGCCTGGAAAAAATTGCGCCCCAGGCCGATGTCATGGTCATTTCGCAGACGCCGGGCGAGGCCCTGCGCCGCGAGTGGGCCGAGCACGGCATTGCAAAGCACGTCCGGCTCATCGCCGGCCAGGAGATGGGGTCCAAGGGCGAGCATCTAAAGTTGGCCGCCGCCGGCAAATACCCACGCGAGAACATTCTGATGATCGGCGACGCTCCCGGCGACCACAAGGCCGCCAAATCCAACCACGCGCTTTTTTTTCCGATTGTGCCCAACGCCGAGGAAGCCTCGTGGAAGGAACTGTTCGAGCAGGGGTTGGACCGGTTCTTTGCCGGGACATTCGCCGGTGACTATGAGCAACGGTTGTTCGCCGAATTCGACGCCAGCCTGCCTGCCTTGCCGCCGTGGAAGGAAGTCAGCCTTTAATTTCCGTCGCCCCCGCCGCGGGCCGGGAGCCGAAAATAGTGGCTTCGATGCCTGTTCTCTTTTTGTATTCGGAGGCGAGCGTTTGCGTAATCGCCGCCACGGAGTTACTCTTGACAAGAGCCACCGCGCAGCCGCCGAAACCGCCGCCAGTCATCCGGCAGCCAAACACGCCGCCGGAAAGTCCGATGGACTCGGCGATTTCCACCAGCGCGTCCAACTCCGCGCAACTGACTTCGTAATCGTCGCGCAAGGAGCGGTGGCTGGCGTACATCAACTCGCCCGCCTTCTGCCAGTTGGAGGAGCGAATGGCTTCGGCGGCCTGGAGCGTGCGCTCGATTTCACTTATGACATGACGCGCGCGGCGGAAGACTTCGCCGTCCATGTTGCCTCGGTGTTTTTCCAACTCGCCCGCCGAGGCGTCGCGCAAGGCGCGCACGTTGAGGATGAGCGCGGCGGCCTCGCATTGGGCGCGGCGGCGGGCGTATTGGCCGCTGCCCAATTCGTGCCGGACGTTGGTGTTGGCGATGAGCAATTCGATGGAAGGATCGCGCATCGGCACCAGCTCGGTCTGGCGGGAACGGCAGTCCAGCAAAAGCAAATGACCCTCGCGGCCCATGACGGAAATGAATTGGTCCATGATGCCGCACGGCACGCCGGCAAATTCGTGCTCCGCCTTCTGGCACAGGAGCGCTTTCTCGACCGGGTCCAATTTCTTTCCCGTGACGGCTTCAATCAAGGTCGCGGTGCAAACTTCCAACGCCGCGCTGCTGGACAAACCGCTGCCCAGCGGCACGGTCGAATGCAACAGCACATCCAACCCGCCCGGGTCGAGGCCGCGCGCCGCGAAACCGGCGATGACACCGCGCGGATAATTGCTCCATCTCAACGGACTGGTGGTAATAGGCTTGGAGGTGTCAATGTGCGCGGTTTCCTTTTCCGCCGCGGAACGGATCTGCATCATGGCCCCGCCGCCAGGAGGACGGGCTGCGGCCATGACGGAGTAGAATTCAATGGCCATCGGCAGAACAAAGCCGTCGTTGTAATCGGTGTGTTCGCCGATGAAGTTGACGCGGCCGGGAGCGGCCGCCATCCAATGCGGCGCATGGCCATAGGCCCTTTCAAATTCACTCGCGGTGCGAGCGCAAAGTTCCTGGAGGTTCATGGAAAAAGTTCGCCATCAAGCCGTGGGCGGCTTCTTGCGTCCGAAGATGGCGCCCAGCAGCATCAGCGCGCCGAAGACCAGCAGCACCGCGCCCCAAATCAGGTTGATGTTTATGCCGAGGGAATGGCGGTACATTTCAACGTCTGAGCCGGTGGCCGCGCCAAAAGCGATCAGCAGCACTCCGACGAGCGAGAACATGATGCCAATTGGCCAGCGAATATCGAGTCCCATAATTTTCGATCCTTTCTACCAAAAAATGATGTTAAGAACGACGCAGCCAACCAGCAGAAGGCTGCCCAGCACCGCCGGACGCAGGAACAAAGGCTGGTCGCCGTCGGCCAGCCTGGGTGTCATCGAATAGACCAATCCCTTCAACTCCTCGTCCGTTTTGGTCCTCCGGGTGGCCAGGGAAATCCCCAGCGTGAGCAGGAAACAGGCGGCGAAGGCAAAACTGGCCAGCCAGAAATTTTGGGCCATTTCGCTGGGGAAAGTTTGCGCGACTGTCAAATATCCGCCTTTGATGCCAGGGGTGTTGCCGCTGGCGATGGTCAGCGCGTGAAACACCGCCGAAGTCAGCGTGCCGCCGAGCAAACCCAGAAACGCGCCCGTGCCCGTCGTGCGCGCCCAAAACATCCCCAGCAGAAAGGTGGCGAAGAGCGGCGCGTTGACGAAGCCGAAAACCAATTGCACCACGTCCATGGCGTTGGAGTAGTGGCTGGCAAAGTACGCGCAAAAGATGCTCAAGATAATGCCGACCACGGTGATGAATTGGCCCATCCGAAAATAGTGTTGATCCGGCTTGTTGGGCGCCAGATAAGCCTGGTACAGGTCGTAAGTCCAAACCGTGTTGAACGCCGTCACGTTGCCCGCCATGCCGGACATGAACGACGCCAGCAAGGCCGTCAGCGCCAAGCCCAGCAATCCGGAGGGACAATAACGCTTCACCAGCGAGAGGATGATGCTGTCATAATCGTTCTCCGCCACGGCTTCCTGCAAACGATCCTTGATCTGATCGTCCGTCATGGGTTTCGCCGAATTTTCGCCGATCAGCGCCGCTATTTTGGTCTTGTCCAATTTCAGTCCGATCTCTTTGCTGACCGTGGCAAAAGCCGCCTCGGCCTCCGCCGGATTGGCTGCTTTGATGTCAGCCACCGCGGATGGGTAGGCGCCCGGCTTGATGGCGATGGGCGGCAGGCGATATCCTTTGTCGGGCGTGACAGCCAGGGCGATGGCAATGATGCCGGGCAAAATAACCAGGACGGGGAATATCATTTTCGGGACGGCGGCGATCAACGGCGTGCGCCGCGCCGCCGTCATGTCCTTGGCGGCCATGGCGCGCTGAACGACCAGGAAGTTGGTACACCAATAGCCGAACGAAAGCACGAAGCCGAGTCCGAAGACAATCGCGAACACATCCACGCCCATCGGATTGGCGCTCGGACCTGCCAGCACCGGCTTCCACGCGCTGGTCCAGGCGTCCGGTTGGAAAGTTTTGTCGTTCAACGAGAGCGCCGCCGGGTTCTGGGCCACAATCACCAATTTGCTCTTGATCATGTCCCATCCGCCCATGTCTTTGAGTCCGAGAAAGACCACCGGGGCGAAACCCAGGACGATCATGAAGAATTGGAGCACTTCGGTGTAAATGGCCGAGGTCAATCCGCCCTTGAGCACATAAACGAGCACGACAGCCGAACAAATCCACAGATACGCGTCATAACTGCCGAAGCGCATTCCGAAAAGGCCGGCATCCAGCTTCCACGGCAGCAGGTGATTGAGCAGCTTGGCCAGGGCGTTCATCGAAATGCCGGAGGCGAATACCGTCATCACCGCGAACGTCAGCGAGTTCAGGCAGCGCACGCGCTCGTCGAACCGGAGCTTGAGATATTCCGGGACGGACCTGGCTTTGGAGCCGTAATAGAAAGGCATCATGAACACCGCCAGAAAGACCATGGCCGGGATCGCTCCGACCCAATAGAAATGCGCGGTGGCAATGCCGTATTTGGCGCCGCTGGCCGACATGCCGACCAGTTCCAACGCGCCGAGGTTGGCCGCCATGAAAGCCAGGCCGGTCACCCAGGCCGGAATCGAGCGCCCCGACAGGAAGAAGTCCGACGACGTTTTCATGTAGCGCCGCAGGGCAAAGCCGATGCCGATGACAAAGCACGTATAAGAAAGCAGGATGGCGTAATCAACCCAGGCGAGATGAATCGGTTGCATATCAGTGCCGAATGGAATGAGAGTTTGCCCTGTGAGTTCGCAAATCAAGCCCGGCGACACCCGTGCCGTGATTCGTTGCAATTGTCATGGCGTGAATTCTTTACAGAAATTCTCCGCACGGCAACTGCAAAATGGGATGGAGCACATTTCTTTTTTGAGCGCCGCGAGTCAAACAACCTGGCAAGAGAATTACCCGGCATTTTGCCAGAGCTAAACCGGTGGTGTATGAGGATTACGATGCGCTCGTCCTGCAGATTGGGGGCGATTAGAAATTGAGCCTCCCCTCATTGTGGCTTTCAATGAGGGGAGGCTCAATTTTATATTCATTCTCATTCTTTGTCGAGAAAAAAACGAGATTCCAGATCGGGACGAGAGGATTTCGCTCATTAGACAATTCCATGTACGCCGCAACCCTCCAAAAAGTGAGATACGCCCAAAATGGGACCCGCCGGATTTTTGCGCTGTCGCGGATTCTTGCCTTGCAAAATCCCTCCCGCGTTGTATGTTTTCAGATATGAAATCGCCTGCCCCTTTTCCTTTGGCCGCGTATCGGACTCCCCGGCGCGCCTTTTTGCGTCAACTTGGTCTCGGTGCGGCTTTCTTTACCGTGCGGGGCGCTTTCGCCGAAGAACTGAGCCGGAAAACGGCCTCGCTCGAGGAAGGCCCGTTTTATCCGCCTCAACTGCCGCTGGATACCGACAACGACCTGATCATCGTCAACAATTCGATCACGCCGGCCGTCGGCCAGATCGCGCACGTGAGCGGCCGTTTGCTCGACGCCGGCGGCAGCCCGATTCGCAACGCCACCATCGAGGTTTGGGAGGTTGACAGCAATGGCATCTATCTGGCCGACCGAACGAATCAGGCGAAATACGACGCGAATTTCCAGGGCTTTGGGCGGTTCTTGACGGGGTCAACGGGCGAGTATTATTTCCGCGCGATCAAGCCTGTGAGTTATCCGGGACGGCGCGCGCCGCACATCCATTTCAAAGTAAGGCGCAAAGGGCAGGAGCCGTGGAACACGCAATTATTTGTCAAAGGCGAGCCGGGCAACGAACAGGACGGCATCTATAAAAGAATCGGCGACGCCCAGGCCCGCGCCTCCGTCACCGTTGATTTTGTTCCGCTCCCGGACTCCCGCATCGGCGAAGTGGCCGCGCGTTTCGACATTATTCTGGCGGCAAGTTAGGCAAACTGCCTTAGCCGGGAGAAGGAGGACGTCACTTCTTTTTCGGCTTCCAACCCGGGCCGCGCACAACCTGCCCCGGTTTGGCGCCGGTGTGCTTGCCGTCTTTGATCACCGCCACCCCATTGACCAAAACATGAACCACCCCGGTCGCATATTGGTGCGGTTTTTCGAAAGTGGCATGGTCCTGAATTCGGGCGGGATCAAACACCACCACGTCCGCGTAATAGCCGGTCTTGAGCCAGCCGCGGCGGTCGAGCTTGAGGTTGGCGGCCGGCAATGAAGTCAGGCGTCGGATCGCTTCCGGCAACGAAATGATTTTCTCATCGCGCACATACTTGCCCAGCAGTCGCGCGAACGTCCCGTAAGTGCGCGGATGCGGGTTCGATTTCAGAAACACCCCCTCGGGCGCGATCGAGCCGGCATCGGAATCAAAACTCACCCACGGCAGGGCGATTTGCTTGCGCACGTTTTCCTCCGACATCAGAAAATAGATCGTGCCCACGCGGCTGCCGTCCTCGATGACAAGGTCCATGGCCGTGTCAATGGGCGGCGTGCCGCGCAATCGCGCCACTTCGCCGAGCGTTTTGCCGGTGAGGTATTTGAGTTTGTCATTCCTAAAACCGACCAGCAAAATATTTTCCGGCGTGCCGGCGGCGAGATAGAAATTTTCCCATTTGTCGCCTGGCGTGACGATTTCGCGCCGCAGACGCTCGCGGACGGCGGGGTCTTTGAGCCGTCCGGCCCACGCCTCGTAACCCCCCTCCTGCACCCAGGGAGGCATGACCGCGTCCAAACCGGTGGAACCGGCGGTGTAAGGATACATGTCGGCGGTGATTTTCAATCCGCTCTGCCGCGCCGCTTCAATCCGGGCGATGACGCCGTCAAGCTTGGGCCAGTTGTTGCTGCCGGCGGCCTTGAGATGGTAGATTTCCGCCCGAATATTGGCTTCGCGCGCGATTCGCAGGAATTCATCCAGCGCGCCGAAAAAATCATTGCCCTCGCTCCGAAGATGGGAGATGTACATGCCGTCATATTCCGCCGCGACCTTGGCCAGCGCGATCAATTCATCCGTTTTGGCGTAAAAAGCCGGCGCGTAAATCAGCGCGGAGGCCACGCCCATGGCCCCTTCTTCCATCGCCTGCCGCACCAGATTTTTCATGCGCTCCAATTCCTGGGGCGTCGGCGGCCGGTCGGCGTAGCCGATTTCATGGATGCGCGCCGTCGTCGCGCCCATGAAGGAGGCGACGTTGCAGGAGACGCCCCGGCGCGCCAGGTATTCCAGATACTCGCCCAGGGTTGTCCACGCCACTTTGTACTTGATATCGCCTTGGGCGTCCCGCAGCCCTTTTTTCATCTTGGCGCTGAGCGGCCCCATGGATTCGCCCTCGCCCATGACTTCCAAAGTCACCCCTTGGCGGAGGTCGCTCTGCGAACGCCCGTCCTCAATCAGCGAATCCGTGGCCCAACTGAGCATGTTGATGAAACCCGGCGCGACGGCCAGACCGCGCGCGTCAATTTCCACAATGGCCTTGGCGCCGGCGAGGTTCCCGATGGCGACGATCTTGTCGCCCCGAATCCCGACATCGCCCGTGAAGGGATTTTCTCCCGAACCATCGTAAATGAGGCCGTTGCGGATGATGACGTCGTAAGTGGCATCCGCCGCGTGCAAAGCCACGCCGGAGACCAGAAGCGACAGGAGCCAAAAAGGAATCTGCATGGCCATGGTTTTCCCGCAAAAGGCCGCCCATGCAAGCCAAAAGACCGGCCAACGGAATGACTCAGCCGGAACCATGCAGTAGAAGCGCAGGAACTTTAACGCGGAACTTCAACGCAAGGGCGCAAAGGCACAGCGCGGCCAGCCGCAACCCAATTCGGGAAAATTGGGCAGGGGAATGTTTGGCAGCGGAATGAGAAGAAAGGCTTTCAGGATTATTCCTCTGCCAATCATTCCTCTGCCATGCATCGCCCTGCATTCCATCTGTCCATCCTCGTGTTGTTGCGGCTTTGCTGATCTGTCGTGAAAAAGTTTTGTCAGAAATGAGTGCATTCGGGATATTGCAGTGCAGCGCGGCAAGCCGCTACCAAAATCCCCTTGGCCCGGGCTTCGCGCAGAGGCGCAGAGGGCGCAGAGATAAAATAAATGACCGATCTTCTTTCCTATTCTTTCTCTGCGCTCTCCGCGCTCTCTGCGCGAAAAAATCCTTGCGAGCATGCTGCGATCTACGGGGAGACTAGCCGGAAGTACTGACCGCCCGTATCGGTCATGGGAAATGAAACATTCATAAAACCCGAGGCGCCGATCGTGTTGGTGGCAATGGCCGTCCAACTCGATAAGTTGGTGGAAACTTCGATCCGGAAGGATTGGCCGCTCGTTCCCGCAAAGGCCAGATCCAGCGAATTATCGAACGCTCGAGCCAGATCTATCGCATTCAACCGATACGCTTGAAAATTCACACCTGTTTGGTCGGAGGTGAGGCTCACGGTTTGCGTGGGCGGAGCAAAAACATAATTGGCGTTGCTGGGCGAAATAACGAACGAAGCATCATCAATCACGAACGAATAACCTCCGCCATTGGTGGTCAGCGTTTCTTCATGACCTGAAACAATGGTTGCCTGGTCGCCTTGCATCAATCCCGTGATCACTCCCGAAATAGTGGTGGAATAAGTGCTCTCGAAAGCGCCGATGTCAGGCGCCGGGCCGAAGGGGCGAGGGACACCGCGCTGATCGGTGGCCGGGAAATCGGCGAGATCGGCGGCATCAATGGCCGGACTGCCGGGCAACAACGCCATCGTGGGCGTCGGCCCGCCATAATTGCCCAAGGGAGCCAGATCGGGATTGACGCCATTGAGACTCGTCGCGTTTGTCAATGAATTCTGCATGTCGGAATCAATGTTGTTGCCCGCATCCACAATTCCCCCGTAAATGTTGGTGTCCGAAAGTGCGTTGGGGCAGAGGATCGAATTCTTCAGGGTCACGACGCCTCCAAGATTGCCAACGGAGTCGCCCTGCCCAATCCCCTCTGCTCCGGGTAAACCGGGCGATCCGGAAGGTGCGTCGAAACCTAAACCTCCCGCGCCCCCGGCCCCTCCCACCCCGGCTACAGCCGAGTTCGACGCCATCGTAACGTTCCAAGCCAAGAGCGATCCGCCGCTTGCGGAGAGAGCGCCTCCGATGCCGTTGCCGCCCTGACCACCGTTCCCTCCGTTGCCACCTGCAGCGCCAGGATTAGCCGGAGAAGAGCCTGCTCCGCCATTACCCCCCGCTCCACCGACGGCGCTATTGCTCCAAAAGGTGTCATTTACAAGGATCGAAGAGCCGCCGAGGCAGCAGACTGCGCCCCCAGCCGAAGCACCACCAGCGCCACCCGGCCCGCCAGGGTAAGCGGAGGTATTTTCCTCGAAGCCGCCCAGTCCCCCTTGGCCGCCTATAGCGGCGTTTTGAGAGAAGGTGTTGTTGGAGGCGACAAGGTTACCGCTATTGCAGAGGGCGCCGCCGTTGGCGCCTCCGCCCGTTCCTCCGGGATAATTAGCCCCTGGAGGTAAGGGAGGCGCCAATTCCGCCGGCGGCAATGTTATTGGAAAAACTACAGTTTATAAATGTCGCCTGATTGGCATTAACGAAAGCGCCTCCGATGACGCCTCCAGCGTACCCTCCAGATCCCCCCACAGCCGAGTTTCCGCTAAAAACACAGCCCAACGCTGTAACCATCCCAGAGTTGTAAACCGCGCCCGCTTCGCCATCAGCGGCAACCCCGTATTGGTAGTTTATTCCGACGCAACTATTATTGCTAAAAGTACAGTCTGTCATTTGCAATGTACCAGCGTTGGAAATCGCGCCTCCGCACCCGTCCAGAGGATAACCATAGCTGAAGCTTTGGATAAATCCATCGCACAAGGTCAAATTGGTCATGGCCAAGGTCGTGTTGGTATTGACGATAAAGATTTGAACCGCGTTACTGCCGCTGATCGCCACATTATAACCTGTGGCATCCAGCACAGTATCGTTGGACACGACGATGGTGCTCGTGAGATAGATCGTTCCGTTGACCGCGAAAGTCACCGTGCCGCCACCAGTCATCGCGGCCACCAACGAACTTTCATTGGCGCTGGCCACCACCCCCGACGCCATAGCGCCAGATGAAAAGCAAAAAACCGCCATCAGCACCGCCAAGGAAGGAACACCCAAATGCTGAACCCGGATCATAGTCTGCACCTTAACCCATATTCCAACAAAAGCAAACGCAACAACGCCACACCGATAGACCCAAGAATCGGGAACCTACGCGCCAAGGCCGAAGGACGGTAGTAGGATGGTTGAAATCAAGCCGCCTTATCCAGAGCCACTGAGACGCGCAAGCCCAGAGGCTTAAGAATCTCCTGCAATGTTTCCAAAGTCGGATTGCCGTTCTTTGAGAGAATCTTGTAAAGGCTTGGCCGTTTGAGACCAACGCGGCCAGCCAGATGTCTCATGCCGCCGCCCGCCTCGACCACGTCCTTTAGCGCAATCAGAAAAGCCGCGCTGTTTTTTTCCGCGAGCACCTGCGCGAGGTATTCCGCAGCGTAATGCGGATCTTCCAGCCGTTTCAGCAAATTATCCCTGTAATTTTTAAGACGCATATTTTGTAAATTGTTGCCACAGTTTTTGTGCGCGGCGGATGTCACGCGATTGGCGCCGTTTGTCGCCGCCGCCGAGCAGAACGACGATTTTATGGCCGCGCAGACCGTAATAAACCCGAAGTCCCGGACCGAAATTGATTCGCATCTCAAACACGCCGCCGCCGACGGATTTGCAATCGCCGAAATTTCCAGCGCGCACGCGGGCCAACCGGGCATCCACCGCTGCTTGCATACGGTGATCGCGGAGTGAATCAAACCACTTGTCAAACGGGACGAGTCCGTTTTGAAGCTCCAGCCTCTTGATTTCTCTCTCAATCATTTTGACTGTAATCTATAGGAAACAGTGTTGTCAATTTTTTTCTCAGGCACGCCCAAGCCTTAATGGGCCGACGTGTTAGTTGCAACTCCCAAAAATCCATTTGCATACATGCGCCTCTCTTGCCATCGTTCTGGCCGCCATGGCGCAACTTCAAGGCGAACTCAGTTTTGCGGACAACGGCGCGAACGAAGGTTACACAAAATGGGTCGCCGTCCGTCAACTGGCCGTGGAAGCGGCGGCGCAAAAGCTCAATCTTCCTCTCGGGCATCCGACAGAAATCTGGCTGCGCGGGGGCATCCGGTTGCGGGGCATACTGCGCCTGGCGAACGAAGTTCTGTTCATCGAGGAAAAGCGCATCCTCGACCTCGCACTGGTCCTGGACGGGGTCACGTTCACCTACTCTGAAATCGAGTCATGCGTGCGGCTCGATTAGCCCATTGGCCCACAGGAACTGTGAACCTTCTTTCCTGTCAATTACATAGCCTGGTTCGTGGAACCGAAGCGTAATTTCCGCGCCACTGTGGCCACCAGAATCGTGACCCCGCAACCGATCATGGTGTACCACGGAAAGTAGATGGAAAAGCCGGCGTGCGGACGGCTGATCCAGGTCATCACCGCCAGCGAGCACAGCATGCCCAGAATGACCGGAGCGGCCGCGCCGCGTTTCCACCACACGGCCAGCATCAATCCCCCCAGCAGCGCGCCGCTGGTCAGACCGCGCAAGGAGAAAGCCGTCTCGACTACGAATTGGCGCTGGCGGCTGGCCGAGGCCACCACTATGAGCGCCGCGCCCCACAGCGCCGTCGAAACTTTGCTGAATCGCAGAAAGAATGCGTCGGACTTTTCCGGCAAAAGCTTCCTGGCAAAATCCATCGTCGAAACCGAGGCCAGCGAGGTCAGGGCCGAGCTGACGGAGGACATCGCCGCCGCCAGGATGGCCACGATGAGCAGGCCCTTCAAAACATGCGGCACGGCAGTCAACATGAAAATCGGAAAGATGAAGTCGTTGGCCTTGATGCCGCTGCCGGGACGGATTTCCGGCACGGGAATGGCCAGGGAAAATTTCTGGTAATAGACCCACAGCATCACGCCGGCGAGCAGGAAGATCAAAAAGAGCGGCAGAATGACGACCGCGCTCAGAATCAGCGCCCGCCGGCCGTCGCGCACGTTTTTGCAGGCCAGCACCCGTTGCACGATCAGTTGCTCCGCGCCGTGGGAGGACATGACCATGAACGTGCCGCCGATGACGCCCATCCAGATATTCATCGGCTCGCGCCAGAGCGAGGCCCACGAAACGGAGGCGTTGAGCCAATGAAGTTTTCCACCCGCCGCGGCCAGGCGGAAGACGTCGTCCGCGCCGCCCGCGAAAAAGCTCGGGATATAAGACAGAGTGAACAGGCCGCCGAAAAGGAAAAGGCCGAATTGAACCGCATCAGTCCAGATCACCGCCTTGACGCCGCCCACGCAGGTGTAGAGGAGCGAAAGAACGACGAACAAAAGAATGGCGCCCAGGATCGGGTCGCCGCCCGCAAACGCGCCAAGAAGTTTGGGGCCAAGCATCAACGTGACGGGGATGCAGGCCACGTACACGCGCACGCCCGCCGAGAGCGTTTCGCTCAGCAGAAAGAAGCCGCCGGCGGTGCGGCGCGCGTTTTCGCCAAAGGCGTTGGAGAAGAGTTGGTAGGGTGAGTAAATTTCTCCCTTGAAATAATGGGGCACCATCACCGCCGCCAGGATCACGCGCGCGATGACGTAACCGATGATCAATTGGATGAAGGACAGATTGCCGTTGCTGGCGTAGGCCATGGCGGGCACGCCGATGATGGTCAGCGCGCTGGTTTCGGCGGCGACGATGGAGAAGCCGATGCCCCACCAGGGAATGTCCTTGCCGCCCAGGAAATAGTCACGCGTGTTGCGCTGGTCCTTGCCGAACCAACTGCCCAGCGCGATGATGCCTCCGAGGTAAACAAGGATCACGGCCCAATCCGCGCCGTTCAAAAAATCTGCCGGAGAAGCGGCCATGACAAAAAAGAATGCCCGGATGATTTACCTCGCCCGGAGCAGAAGAACGGGCACGCCGACGCTGTGCTGGACGCGGCTGGCAGTCGTGCCAAGAAAGATGTCGGCCAGAAAGCGGTGCCCGTGAGTGCTCATGGCAATCAGATCGCAGCCTTTCTGCTTGACCCATTTGACAATCTCGTGGGCGGGTTCACCGTAGGCCAGTTCGGCCTGAGTGGGAATCCCGGCGGATTGAAATTCCGAGAGAACTTTTTGCAAATAGGCCGTATCCTCGGTGATCTCGGGGCTGATGGCGTCCTGGCCATAAGTGCGCGCGGCCCAACCATCGGCGACGTGGAGCAAGACCACGCGGCTCTGGGCCAGCTTGGCCAGCGGTTTGACGTGCTCGATGATGGCCCGATCGGTTGGAGTTCCATCCAATGTCAAGAGAATGGTCTTATACATGGGTCAACTTTTCTTTGCTTCATCCGCCAACAATGACATGCCAGGCGGATTTAAGCGAGTCCGGCAAGCCGCAAATATCCATCACCGTGATGAGCAGGGCGCTGCCCCAACCGGCGATCAAGAGAAACCAGCCGATTCTCCATGCCCCCATCTTCTTGCGCGAACTGGTGAAATGCAGCAGCGGAAACATGGCAAACGGCAGTTGCAACGCCAACACGACTTGACTGAGCGTGAGCAGATCGTTGACGCTGCTGTCGCCGCGAATGCCAATGACCAGCACCGCCGGGATGATGGCCAGCGTGCGGGTGATGAGCCGCCGCAACCAGGGCTGGATTCGCCAGTGCATGAAACCTTCCATCACCACCTGCCCGGCCAGCGTGCCGGTGATGGTGCTGCTTTGGCCGCTGGCAAAGAGCGCAATGGCGAAGAGCGCGCTGGCCAGGGTTGTCCCCAACAGGGGCGCGAGCGTGAGGTAAGCGATGCGAATCCAGTCGCTGTCAGCCGTCAACGTGATGACGCGGCCGCCGGCGGCGGTGACGCTGGTCTGGCCGTAGAAAACCAGCGCCGCCAAGATCATAATGGCCGCGTTGACGAAGAAGGCCACCGTCAGGGCGGCCACGGAATCAATAGCGTTGAAGCGAATGGCGCTGCGGATGGAGGCTTCGTCCTTTTGCAGCTTGCGGCTTTGCACCAGGGCCGAATGCAGGTACAAATTGTGCGGCATGACCGTGGCCCCGATGATGCCGATGGCCACATAGATCACCCCGGCCTGGCGCAGGCTGGGAGTGAAGAGCGCGCGCCCCATCTCCAGAAAATTAGGCTGCGTTTGCGGCAGAACAAAAATCTCAATGAAGTAGCAAGCCCCGATGGTCGCCACCAGCAGCAGCACGATGGCTTCGATGGTGCGCATTCCGAAACGTTGCAGGGCCAGGAGCAGCAGCACATCCAGTCCGGTGATAATCACGGCCCAGAGCAGAGGAATGTGGAACATGAGGTTGAGGGCGACGGCGCTGCCGAGCACTTCGGCCAGGTCACACGCGCCGATGGCGACTTCACAGAAAAGCCAGTTTGGCCAGCGCGTCCAGCGCGGATACCAATCGCGGCAGCATTGGGCCAGGTCTTTGCCGGTGACGACGCCCAAACGCGAGGAAATGACTTGCATGAAGATGGCCATCAAGCTGGCCAGACCGACGACCCACAGCAGTCCGTACTTGAATTGGGCGCCGGCGGCCAGATCGGTGCCCCAATTGCCGGGGTCCATGTAGCCCACGCTGATGAGAATGGCCGGGCCGACAAAGGCGCGCCATTGCTGCCAGAAACCGGCCTGGGAATGCGGCACTTCCACGGTGCCGTGCAAGCCTTCCAGGGATATATGGCCCGGCAGCGGAGGCGCGGCGATCGCGCCCGTTTCCGGCGGGGGTGCGCCGCCGTGGGGATTGCCACTCTCCCCGCCGCTGGTTGTCTTGTCTGAATCCGTCATCCGTGAATTTATTAAATCAAACATAAAGTTTTACACGGAAAACATTCCCGGTCAAGAGGCAAGGGGGAAGGATGAAGGAAGAAGGCGCAAATCTGTTTTTGTAAAAGGCTCGCCCTCATCCTAACCTTCTCCCCCTGGGAGACGATCCGCAGTCGTGGCAACAAAGACACAGAACTAACGCTGGCGAAAGTCCTGCGGCAGCATGGAATCACCGGTTGGCGGCGCAATCAGCGGTTATTTGGTAAACCAGACTTTGTTTTTTGGAAGGCTCGCGTTGCTGTTTTCGTGGACGGCTGTTTCTGGCATTTTTGCCCAAAGCATTCACATGTTCCGAAAAGCAATCGGGCGTTCTGGAAAAGGAAACTCGCGGCGAATCAGTCGCGGGATCGCCTGGTGAATCGAACTTTGCGGAAGAAGGGCTGGCGGGTCGTCCGGATTTGGGAACATGATCTGGCGAAACGAGGGGAGGTTTGCGTTCGTCGAATCGAGGCGGCCATCAAGCGGTTTATCCGCCTCTAAGAAATTGAATAAACTGTACTGCAGTCCCGTCTAAATGTGGTATCCTCTGTGATACGGGCGCTTTGGCGCCGTGTTCTTTGACATGGGGGTGGAAATAGTGGTTAGTGGTTAGTGGCCAGGGGTTAGTGGTTTGGCTGGGCCATGAGGCAGGCTGTTGTCAGGCTGGAGCCGGCCAACCTGCGTAAGTCGTTGATTTCCATGATAATTTCAGATAATTCCGGGTTGATTTTTTCATGGTCACCATGCTCTCCGTCCAAAAGCGGCAATATTTGCCGCCGGAAGGCCGTTGGGCGAGGGCAACTTCTAGCAGATTGGCCGCGGTCCAATGCTTCGAGAACTATCGCCTGGTTTCGGCTGATTTCGCCTACTTTCGGTTTACCGTTTTTAAAAAATCATTCAGTGCGTCCAAAATCGGCAAATTTTGCCTAACCTCGTCCAGCCAAATCGGCGTCAATCGGCGTCAATCGGCGTCAATCGGACTGAATCGGAGCAGTGAATATTGTTTTGAGGCGACGACGGCCATTTGGGAGCTGCAAGTAGTTGCGGGGAGTCAAAACACAATCCATCACCAACGCCCCGCAACGGTTTTACCGGCAAAGCCAGTAATGATCTCTTTTAGATGCCGCTCTAATTTCCTCCGCGCGCGGCCGTGTGAATGGGGGGCTGGGTGAGGGCGTCTTTGAGGAAGGACTCGAAGTCGGCTTTGAATTTCACCCGCGAGGGTTTGTGGATGTAGAGCATGTGCCCGGATTCATAGTAGGAGAAACGCAGGTTGGCGCGGATGGCCGGCTCCAGATTCATCGCGGCGATGACGTTCTCGGCCCCAAAAAAAGGCGTGGCCAAATCGTAGTAGCTGCATGTCACCCAGATTTTGAGGTAGGGATTGCGGGTCATGGCTTTGCGGAGGTCCTCGGCGGTGTTGGGGAAGCCGTTGGCAGCGTCGCCGAAGTTCCAAGGCTCAACGTCGGTCTCCAGCTCGTAAGGAATATCGCTCTCGAACTGAAGTTCGCGGCGCACATAGTCGTTAAAGGCGGCGCCAAGCGGGCCGTTGACGGCTTCAGAGCTGGGGTCATATTCCTGATCCTGGTCCTGCGGCGTATCGGTGCCAGGCGCGTAGCGGAAACCACTGAAGCGCGCATCGAGCCGGCCCAGCATTTTGCCTTCAGCCCGGAGGAGATGGGTGAAGAACTGGGTGTCCTTGATGCGGAGTTTCCAGAGCAGGATGTCGCCGGCCGGCAGTCCGGTGTAGCGGCTCAATTCGCCGGCCACGCGCGTTTTGTCGGCGGCGGAAAGCTGGTCGCCTCGACCGAGGGCCGTGGCGTAATCGTTGGCGGCGAAGGTCCGGGCGGCGGCGGCGACTTCGGTGACGCTTTGGGCCTGGAGGTCGGCGGGGAGTTTTTTGTGATACCAGGCGCTGGCGGCGTAGCTGGGGAGGAATTGGATGTAGGGATCGTTGTTCTGCGGCGCGAATTCCAGGGCCTGGAAATTGAGCGCCGAGGAAACCAGGATGATGCCGTTAAAATAAAGACCGTAACGGCTTTGGAGATATTCCGACAAGCCTGCGGCGCGGGTGGTGCCGTAGCTTTCGCCCAGGATGAATTTGGGGGAGAGCCAGCGCGTATTGCGCGAGGTGTAGAGCCGGATAAAATCGCCGACGCTGGCGATGTCCTCCTTGAGTCCGTGGTATTGGTTGGGGTCCTCCTTGGCCACCGGACGGCTGTAACCTGTGGAAACCGGGTCTATGAAGACAAGGTCCGTGCGATCAAGCCAGGTGGACTCATTATCGGTCAGTTGATAGGGCGGAGGCGGGGCTTCGCCTTCGTCGGTGAGATTGGCGCGACGGGGCGCGATCGAGGCCATGTGCAGCCAGACGGAGGAGGAGCCGGGTCCGCCGTTGAAAGCGAACATGAGCGGGCGAGTCGAGGGGTCGCGCACGTCATCGAGAGTGTAGGCGACGAAGAAAACTTTGGCCTTGGGCTTGAGGCCGTCCTTGGTTTTGGCCGGCTCGGTCTCCGGCTTGGCCTCGGCCGGCGGTTTCTGCGCCGGCTCCTTGACCAGCGGCTTTCCCTCCTCCTCCTTGAGAACGATATAGCCCGCGGTGGCGTGGTACTTGAGGGTCTGGCCCGCGACGGTGATGGAATGGGCGGTGACGGAGGGCGGCGATTCCTCAAAAATCTTTTCCTCTTCCTTGGCTTCGCTCTTGGCATCGGACTTGGCATCCGATTTTGGGGTGTCATCGGCAGTCGAGTATGCGTCAAGAGGAGAACTGAGCGCGAGGAGCAGCAACAGGCCAAGCAGGCGGCTGGAGAACCGTTTCATCATAAGCGCGGAGTCTTCCAGCAAGTCGGACAACTTGCAATCCCTGCTGCGCAAAAAATGGCGGCATTCCGGCGGCTTTCGTCACTCTAATTTTCATCATTTTGCATTTATCAATTCTATTTCTTCCGCTATACCTTCTTCCCATGCGAACCAAAAATTTCCGTCCAACCGCCCTCACCGTGCTGCTTCTGCTCCTCAGTCTCATCCCCGCCCCGGCCCAGCTTTCCACCAACATGCAGGCTTGGATGCGCCGAATTAATTCACAGGAATTCAGCGGCGACACGAACAGCCGCGGCGGTGGCCGGCGAGGCGGCGGTCGCGAACCCGGCGGCGAGCTTTGGGTGGACGGCGGAGCGGGCTACACCGCCGTCGAACGCGGGACCAACGGCAGTGAACTTGTCCGCTACGATACCGCCACCGGCGAACGCAAAATTCTCCTGACCATGACGTACGCGCAACTGACGCCTCCGGGATTGACAAATCCGCTCCCCTTTAACGGGCGCGCCGCCTCCGACGATGGCAAACACATTCTCTTCTCCACCAAGCCGCGCCCCACCATGATCCGCAAAACCGCTTACGACAATTGGGTGCTCGACCAAACGGACCACTCCTGGCACAAGCTCGGCGGCAAATCCACCAACGGCCTTCTTTACGCCAAACTTTCCCCCGACGGCACGCGCGCCGCCTACGTTCGCGACAACAATATTTATGTGGAGGATGTCCACAGCGGCAAGATCAGGTCCCTGACGCGCGACGGTTCGCCTGACATCATCAACGGCACTTCTGATTGGGTGGACGAGGAGGAACTGGGGCTTGCTTCGTGCTTTGAATGGAGTCCGGACGGCAATAAAATCGCCTATCTCCAGTTTGACCAAAGCGAGGTGCCGGAATTCGCCTTGATCAATTACACCGACACGCTTTACCCGGTCATCACCAAGTATCACTATCCCAAAACCGGCCAGACCAACGCCGCGGTGCGCCTCGGCATTGTCAGCGCCAAAGGCGGGGCGACTCGCTGGGTCAAGACACCCGGCGATCCACGCAACACCTACATCCCCCTTATGGCTTGGGCCGAGAATTCCGATGAAGTGATTCTCCAGCAACTCAACCGTTTGCAGAATACCAATAACGTCTTCCTGGCCAGCGCCAAAACCGGCCAGATCCGCCTCATGTACCAGGACCGTGACGACGCCTGGGTGGACCACAACCAAAATTTTGTTTGGTTTGAGCACGGACGGAAACTGCTCTTTCTCAGCGAGCGCGACGGCTGGCGTCACGCCTACGCGGTCCGGCGCGACGGCTCCGCCCAACTCATCACCATCGGTCCTTTTGACCTCATCACCATCGCGCGGGTGGATGAAACCAACAACTGGCTCTACTACACGGCCTCGCCCGAGAATGCCACGCAGCGTTATCTCTGGCGTTGCCGCCTCGATGGCACGGGCCAGCCCGAACGGCTGACTCCCGCCAGCCTCCCCGGCACGCACACCTACAATATTTCGCCCGATGGCCGATGGGCCTTGCACACCTATTCCAAGTTTGACGAACCGGGAATTTCAGATTTGATCCGCCTGCCGGAACACACGACCGTCCGCGTGCTCCAGGACAACGCCGCTCTGAAAGCCAAAGTCGCCCCGATCCTCGCGGGCCGCACCGAACTTTTTCAGGTGGACGGCGGCGACGGCGCAAAATTGGACGGCTGGCTTATCCGCCCCACCAAGTTTGACCCCGCCAAAAAATATCCGCTCATCGTCTATGTCTATGGCGAACCGGCCTCTACCACTGTCAATGATAGCTGGGGGGGCAACGGCCGGTTGCTCCTAGCGGGCCTGGCCGACGATGGTTACCTCATCGCCAGCTTCGACAATGCCGGCACCCCCGCGCCCAAAGGCCGCGCCTGGCGCAAGGCGATTTATGGCTCCGTCGGCGTCCTCTCTTCCAAGCAGCAAGCCGCCGCCGTTCGCTCGCTTGCCGCGATGCATTCCTATGTGGACCTGGATCGTGTCGGCGTCTATGGGTGGAGCGGCGGCGGCTCGATGACCTTGAACCTCATGTTCCGTTCCCCGGAACTTTACAAAGTCGGCGTCGCCGGCGCGCCCGTGCCGGACGAAACTCTTTACGACACTATTTACCAGGAACGTTACATGGGATTGCCCGCAGACAACGCCGCCGGTTACAAGGCTGGCTCACCCATTACTCATGCTGACGGACTCAAAGGAAAGCTCCTCATCCTCCACGGCAGCGGCGACGACAATGTGCATTTCCAGGGGACCCAGCGCCTGCTCAACAAACTGATTGATTTGAACAAACAATTCAGCTTCATGGAATACCCCAACCGCCGCCACGGGCTGAGGCCGGGAGATTCCAGCCACCGCGACATCCTGCGCTACGGCTTTTTCGAGGAATACCTCCCCGCCGGCGGGCGCTAGTCCAAGGCCCAATGGATGACCAACACGAACGAGAATTGATCTCTTCGGGGTCTTCTTCTGGCGGGTTGTCGCGCCAATAGGGAAAACCCAGCTTGACGTTTGAATAATTGTGCTTGCAATACCATCAAACAGTGGTACTGTGCGTTTGTGATTGGCGCTCACGCGCCTGTTCTTTGACTTTTTGCAGTGGGAACGGGATGGGAAAAGTGGAAAGCAGAAAGCAGAAATTGGAAATGGGGGAGGAACCTGCGCTTCTGCCCGAAGTTGTGAGGCCAGAGGTATTCCTGGTGAGTGATTGAGTGCTCAAATCCGGCCACGAATGGCGCCAATCAAGCCTACACAAGGCTAATCAAGCCTTCGAAAAAATAAAAACCGGTGTATGAAAACCGACGCAAGAGCGCAATTGGCGCTATGGCAGGGCGGCGCTGCTGCGCCGCCGGGTTTGGAGGCTGCGCAGCAGCGCAGCCCTACCGGGAGGGGAACGCGAGGTGATAACGCCTAAACACGCCTAAACACGCCTTCGAAATAAAAAATCATGCTGGCCGTCCAAAAACGGCAATTATCCTGTCACCAGCAGCGGCTCTTCCAAATCGCGCAAGTCGGCAAAGTTGCGGAGTTTTTCCATCAGCATCGGCGAGATTTGCGTGCCGGCTGGAACGATGAGCATGCCGCCCCGTGTGCGCGCTTCGGTGACCAGGGTCCAGCCGACGCGCAAGTGCTTGATCCCGACCTGGCGGGGCTGGGTTTCAGCCGCGGCGGTCCGCGCCAGGCAAATGTCAAACACCGCCGCCACCGATTCCACCACCCGCGGATCGTAGCGGCCGGGGAAGTGTGCCATGATCTCCAAAGCTTTGTGTTTGGAAGCGTTGGCAGATTCATACCCCAGCAAATCCCGCAGGACGCGCAAAATGCGCGCGCCGATCGGGATGTCCTCGCCGGCGACCCTGTCAGCAGGGAAGCCGGTGCCATCGAAATTCTTGTTTTGGTACAGGACCACCGCGGCGACGGATTCCAGGCGCGGAATGTGGGACAGGAGATTGGAACCGATCTCAGGGATGCGCGACACGATGTCGGCCTCCGGGCCCGACAGCAGGCGGCCGGCGCGGACCTTCTCCATGACCGCTTGCGGGATGGTCACACAGCCGATTTGGGAGAGCATGGCGGCCAATTCCAAATCCCAGACTTGCTTCAATTGCAAGTATTCGGCAAAGGCCCGCGTGTACTCGCGCAGCCGCTGGGCCTGGCCGAATGCATGTGGATCTTGCGTGGCCAGAATATCGCTCAACATACGGGCGCTGCCGTTGAGAGTTTTCTCCAGCACATCGCGTTCCGCCGTCACCAGTTGATACTGCCTGAGGCCGGCATGAAGGCTGGCGGCCAGCTCCTCCCGCGGACAGGGTTTGGTCAGGAAGCGGAAAATATGGCCCTGATTGACGGCATCGCGCGCCGTCTTCTGGTCCGCGTTTCCTGTCAACATTATTCTGACGGTGTCCGGCGTCATCCGCTCTAATTCCGTCAGAAATTGGATGCCGTTCATGGCCGGCATTTGCATGTCCGCCACGACGACGCCATAGGGGCGGCGATCCCGCATCATGGCCAACGCGGCCGCGCCACCGAGGGCCGTGTCAATTTTGAACTCCTTTTTCAAGGTGCGCTGGAATCCTTCCAGAATGTCCGGATCATCATCTACAAAGAGAATTTCTGTATTCATAAAAGGTTCAGATTTCCGCCATCATCTGGCGCCAGGCGGGCAGGCGGGACGACACGCCGACGCGGCTGAGGTACTGGGCGTCCAATGGCGGCGCCGACGCGCCGTTGGCGGAGTGGGATTGCTCCCGCTCCAGGGCGTTGGCGGCGTGAACGCTGGTCAGCGGACTGAAACCTGCCTGGGTGGAGCGGGTCGGGCAGTGGTGGAGCGCCACAGCTTCGACGACGGGCACGGGCAGCCCCCATAAGCCGATCAGGTAACCGCCGACATCGGCGTGATTCGCGCCGAAGACCTGCTCCTCGGCGGCCGGAAGCTCCATGCCGGATTGGGCCAGGCGTGTGGCCTCAGTGTAATCCTTGGGCAAATTGACAGACAGGACCAGTTTTCCAATGTCGTGGAGCATGCCTGAAGTGAAAGCCTCCTCGGCGGCGTTGGATTCCTGGCCTTCAAGTTTGGAAATCCGTTTGGCCAGGCCGGCGACTTGCATGCTGTGGTTCCATAGCGACTCGATCTTGAGGGGGCCGGTTTCGGTTTTCTCGAACTGGGAAAAGGCGTGAATGGACAAGACCAGGGACTTGATTGTTTCCAAACCAAGATAGGCCACAGCCTCGTCGGCGCTGGCTAACTGCCGGGGCAGACCGAAAAAGGCAGAGTTGGTCAGTTTCAGGACTTGGGCGGTCATGCCAATGTCCCGGCTAATGACAGCACCGATGTCTTCGATCGAGGCGCCCGCCCGGCTGGCTTTCTCGACCACTTGCATGTAGAGGGTCGGGACGCTGGGCAGACGGTTCATCTGGCAGACCAGAGTCTTGAGGCGCACGTTGTGGAGGGAATCTTCCAGATTGGAGGCTCGCGCGACAGTGGCTTTGAGAGACTCGGCGTCGCAGGGCTTGGCCAAGTATTGATGAGTCGAACCGACGCATTTAAGAATGAGGTCCTTGTCGGCGTAACCGGAGAGGATCAAGCGCACGGTGTTCGGGTGCCGCTTCATGACTTCAGCCAGAAGCTCGGCCCCGTTCATGCGCGGCATGCGCATGTCGGAGACGATGACATCGAAGGGCTTTTGATCGAGCAAGCGAAGGGCTTTCTCCGCGCTTTCCACAAATTCCATTTCCCATTCCGCCCGCATGGAGCGTAGCATGCGTTGGAGTCCTTCCAGGATCATGGACTCGTCATCAACAAAGAGAATGCGTTTCTTCATTTCGTTGGGACGGCGTGGCCGTTTTTGTTGTCGCGCTGCGGCAGCCGGATGACGAAGGTCGTGCCCTGGCCCGTCTGCGTTTCAAAGAAAATCTCGCCTTGATGTTTGTCCACGACAACCGAGCGCGCTATGGCCAATCCCTGGCCAGTGCCTTTGCCCACTTCTTTGGTGGTGAAAAAGGGATCAAAAATCCGCCCGCGCGCCGTTTCGGGAATGCCCGTGCCGGTGTCGCTGATGCGGATTTCCACCTTGTCGCCTTGGCTCCTGGTGCTCACGTTGATCACGCCTTTGCCTTTGCCAGCTTCCTTCTCCGCGATGGCGTGGGCGGCATTGACGACGATGTTGAGGATAACCTGGTTGAATTCACCCGGCAGACAGGCCACAGGCGGCAGGGAAAGATCAAAATCGGTTTTCAAGTCGGCCACATATTTCCACTCGTTGCGGCACACCGTCAGCGTGCTCTCAATGGCGCGATTGAGATCAATCGGCACTTTGGATTCGTTGCCCGGATGCGAAAAGTCCTTCATGGCCTGCACGATTTTGGCCACCCGGTGGACCCCGGTGAGGGCCTGCGTGATGGACTTCGGTATCTCCTTCTCCACATCGTCCAGGTTGATGGTTTCGATCGTTTTCTCGATTTCCTGCGTCAGGTCCTGGGCGAAAGACTGGCCGCGCGCGGCTTCCAGAAGCCGTTTGAATTGCCCTAATAGGCCGACGAGGTCGAGGAAAACGTCCTGCATGAATTGCAGGTTGTCCCCGATGAATTGCGTGGGCGTGTTGATCTCGTGCGCGATGCCTGCGGCCAAATGACCGATGGACTCCAGTTTTTGGGCCTGGCGTAATTGAATCTCCATTTGATGCCGCTCCCGTTCGGTTTTTTTGCGCACGGTCAAATCGTGCGCGTTGATGGAAAGGAATTCGACTTTGTCGTCCGAGGCTTTATGGGCCACAACGACTTGAAACACCGGCACCTCGACCTTGGTCCGGGTAAGCAAGGCGCTCTCGCCCGTCCACGCTCCCTTCTGGATGGCAGTGGGAACGATCTCGCCGGCCATTCGCACCATGTCGCGGACCAGATGGATGTCTCCCAACCCCAAGCTTGAGATATCCTCCTTTGCGCCGACGTGGAGCATTTCCCGGCCGGCCCGGTTGAGATAAAGAATCTGCCGGGTGTTGATGTCCGCCATCGCCACCAAGTCCGGGTTGGCCTCGACGATGGCTTGCAGGCGTTTTTCGGTTTGCTCCAATTGGGACCGCAGCATGGCGCCGCGCCGCAGACGGGCCTCCACCGCCGCCAGGAGAAGTTTAAGCGCAAAGGGTTTGACCAGGAAGTCGTCCGCGCCTTGTTCCATGCTGCGCCGCATTTCATTCGGATCATTTTTCCCCGTAATAAAGATGAAGGGGATGGTGGAGGTGGTTGGATTCTGCTTCAGGGCCTCGAAAACGTCGTGGCCAGTGCCGTCAGGCATTTCGACGTCACAAACGATTAAGCCCGGCGCGTGGGCTTTGGCCGCAAGGATGGCATCGCGGCAATTGCCGGCTTCAAGCACGACAAAACCCTCCGCCTGTAGAGTCAGGCGCATCGTCATTCGCAGCGACGGTTCGTCATCAATGACAAGGATCGTGTCCATTTCATTCTACTATCGGCACATGGAGACGAGCTGTGTAGGCCCCAATGGGACCATTTCGACTTTGAGTGGGGAAAGATTTCCAGCTTTCAAATAGCGGCGAAATGGCTTGCCCTGACTTTTGAAGTGGCTTACGGTAAACGGCTCGGAGCGTAGCTCAGCCTGGTAGAGCACTTGGTTTGGGAGCAAGGCACGTAGATTTTAGCCATTTTTAGCCATCTTTTGCAACCCTTTGAATGCGCTGCAAGTGCCTTGATGAAAGCGCATTGCACACGAAAAAGGTCTGCGCTCATGTACGCTCACAAAGTCTGAAATTTCGCAACCAGGTGACAAGTCGGGTGACAACTTTTTCTGCATGGCGCAATTACAGTTCTGTTGTCAACTCTAAATATAGGCCATCTTGCGCATCTGTCAAACACGCATCCCGCGATTGTGCTTCTGCTCGTGGGCAAGTGTCTCTCATGGGTGGAACCCTCTTGCGTGAATCGGCGCATGAATCCAGCGGCCGCTCCCGCTCGCGTCCTGGCCCGGAACAGTTTTCTTACGGATATTCCTGAACCTGCGCCGTCATGGGCGGGCGTTCCTCATTCGGACTTCAACAACTTGAGCAGTTCGGAGCGGGGCACCAGTAGTTTGCCGCGCAAGGCCCGACACGGCTTTAGTTTGCCTCGCTGAATCAGCCGGTAAATAGTGATATAATGGACACCGAGCATGGCAGCGGCTTCCTCGATGGAATAAGCGAGTCGTTCGGTGGCGGCGGGCGGCGATGCGGGTTCGGGAACGGTCTCCATAAAATTCGATTGGCAGCGTCAAAACAAGAGTGGAACCAGCATGAGTCAAATCGAGTCGTCGCCGGGCAGAATGAGGCCGCGTTTTGGGATTCGGATGTACCCAAGAATGATCTCGTGAATGTCCTTTGTGGAATCAATTTTAGGGAGCAAATCGCCGGGCTGAATTTGGAAGATGGGCGCGAAACAATACAGCATGTAATCCGGGACCTTGATCAGACCGCTTTCAATCTTTGAGACGCAACTGCGCGTGGCCGCTTCCCATCCGGCACTTTGCAGCATATTCGACAAATCCTCCTGGGTCATGCCGCGCTCATAGCGCAATCTGCCAATTTGTCTGCCCACTAAATTCAACTTTTTCATACAAACTTCGGGTTCACACCCGCCACTACAATTGATACCACATCAGCCTCTTGGATTCCGTGTATCAGGGACACAAAATTCACGGATGCTGCTGGCAGCCGGTGCCGCATCGCAAACCGACTTCGCAGCGATCAGAGTGCCAGAGAACAGGGTCTCGACCTGTTCAGGCTCCTGAACAATCTTTCCTGCGCTCCCGCAGCGTCAGATCGCATTAGAATCAGCGTCCACTTCAATCACGTTAGGGTGGCGGCTGGAAAAACCTGTCCGCAATTGCGGGCAAAATTGGCTCCGTTCAGTGGCGCGCGCATAAAGCGTTGACCACGGTGCTGGCCTCCAGTAATCAGCCGCCTCGCTGCCTCCCTCCGACCGTTCCGCACAGCAGACCATCGTCGTGGAATTTACCAGGCAGAACGGATGGACGGTGTAATGAAATCATTACAATCTTCTGTTCTTGGCAGTATTCCCGGCGCGAAATCCTAAGAGCAAAGTCCCCAAGCCTGTCGAGCACTGTCAATGTGGAGCGCAGAGGGAAACAGGGCGAGCAATACATTGACAGGCGCAGACGGGCTGTACAATGGACGGAGTGTTTCGCGCCAAAATCAGTCCCCCATTACGAACTCGGTTGAAATATGGCGCGTCTGCGCCTTTGCCGTTGTTGGCCTTCCCCTGTATTGGGCATTTCTGAGATTCCTGGTCAAAGGGGGCCGCGACACGAGAACGCTTTTTGAAGGGTGGAGGGGGAAAAGCGTTTTGGTGTCGTGGCGGGGTGTCATGTGGGTTGGCTCGCTCCCATACGGCGGCTGCCGCGCCCGTCGTTTTTTTGTTCGCTCGGTGACTAGACCGGGCACGCGCCAGGGACGACAGCCTGATTGAAGTTCCTTTGGTCGTCACCGGGCGCGTGATCGGGCGACGACACGGAGCGACTGACTTTGAAGCGAAGCAGGCGCGTGGCTGGCGTGACGCTCGCCTTGGTTTCCCGCTGCCTCCGTCTTGACAATGTTCACTCGGCAAAAGACGGCTCTTGGGATTTCACGAAGCACACCATTAAGCCTTCAGCTTCCCTTACCCGCTCTTGCGCCGTTTACCAGCACAAAAGGTGGATTTGACTACCCTGAATCCGTAGGCACCCTTGTCTCAATGAAATCGCTCGGTGAACTTTCTGTGGCCGACCTGCGGCAAGTGATTGCACTCAAAGAGCAAATCCAGTCGTTGGAGGGCCAAATCGAAGCCATTGCTGGGGAAGCTGGCGTCGGCGCTGCCTGCACCACCGAGGCCCCTGCTCTCGCCAAACCGCCCAAGCGCCGCCTGTCCGCAGCACATCGGCGCAAACTCATCAAAGCTCTCGCCAAGGCGCGGAGGGTACGCTGGGCAAAAGCAGAAACGACAGGGGCTAGCCCGGCACCGAGAAAGCGCCGAATGAGCGCGGCGGGTCGTGCTGCCATATCGGCCGCCGCCAAGGCGCGATGGGCCAAAGTTCGGGCAAACCATCCACGTTGACGACGACAGGCACGGCATGCTCCAACCCGCTTCTTCCCACGGACCCCAGGAACGCGCCAAAATGATCGCTTGACGATTTCAACATTCTCAGGCAAAGCTCATCTATGAACTTAGCCAATACATCTTCTAAGAGCGCCATTGCTGAAAAAGCGAATGCGTTGAAAACGAGAATATCTACATCCGCAACTCAACCACAATTTGTGGCAAAAGTTGTCAAAACGAGCCGGGTTATTTGCAAGCCCGATGAATTCAATATTTGGCATGCCAATGCTGACGGTGTAAAAGGTAACGGAGGCGACCTTCCGTGGGGTACGCTTGGTAAAGCCAAGATTTCAGGATAAACTTGCTTCACGGCTCGTCGTAGCTGAAAGCATCGCACGCGATTCACAGTTTTGGGGTGAATCTCTCGAATTGTTGGGCTTGTCTTTAATCTTTTTGTTCCTGTCGCCTTTAACGCCCGGTTTTTCTTATGAAAATTGTCACGGTTTTTCATCCCACAACTTTCTGTAACCTTGATTGCAAGTATTGTTGGGCTCCAAATAAATCAGACAACCTTAAGATGTCGTTGCGCGTGGTTGAGCAAACTCTGAAGCAGCTATACAACAACTCCGATCTTTCAAAATGTGATTTTCTTTGGTTGACTGGTGAGCCTCTGGTCATGGGTTTAGACTATTTCAAGTCAGCGGTTTCCCTTTGTTACGCGTTGAAGCCGGATCATCTGGCTCCTGATTTAATCATGCAAACAAATGGTACTTTAATTAACGATGCGTGGGCTGACTTCTTCGTCAAGAATGATTTTGTTGTTGGCGTCAGCATTGATGGCCCGAAGCATATCCACGACAACCAGAGGGTGAATAAGGTTGGCGGGGGAACTTTTGAAGCCACCGTCAGAGGGATCGAGCTTTTGATAAAGCATGGAGTCAAAGGAAGCGCGCTTTGCGTCATCACCAAAGCAACGCTAGAGACATCACCAGACGATCTGTTTTTCTTTTTCCATGATCGGAAAATCGCTTGGAGTTACCTACTTGAAGCAAGAATTGGCGAGAATGTTTCATCCGGCGAAGCGCTTTCAGAATCCGATTTGCCTAAATTGGAGAGATTTCTCGGACGGTTGATGGAGTTGTGGGGACAATATCCCAATACGTATATTCGAGATTTTGACCAGCTTTCGCGAAGGTTGTTCGGCGAGGTAGGCTTCAATAGCGATTACAACAACCTCGGATGTTTAGATATTTTGAATGTAACTGCGGAAGGGGAGTTTTTCTGGGGAAATCCGGAATTAATGAGCGCAACCAAAAATGATTTGCGCGAAATTCGGTTTAACATTTCTACGCACGATGTTTGGGGAAGCCGCGAGACGCCGAGTTTTCAGAGTGTTGAACGCGCCATACATCGCGGCATCGAAAAATGTCAGAATGAATGTCCTTATTTTGTAGGATGCCAAGGGGGAAATCCGGCGCACAAATTTTACCAGCACGGGAGATTTGACGTTTCGACCCATCTAACCTGCCAGTTGAATGATCAGATCATCCCGAATTTGCTTCTTCAACGAATGGAGAACGAATTTCAAAGCGCCTAGCCACTTGCTGGAATCCGCGTTGAGCTTGCCCCTCTCCATGCAACCCTCTGTGCTCCGCTTCGTCCGGCCAACCACGTCACGAAGTAGGTTACGACAGCCGTTGATAGTGACAGCGAACGCGCGTCCATTGCACGATGTCAGTTTCGGAAGGCAACTTGAGATGGGAAACGTCTAAAGATCGCAGATCCGTGCTCGCCCAAATTACGGTTGCGATTGATCATTTGCAGTTTGTTGGCCCTCCTGGAGGCGCTTTGGAAAAAAGCGGCTATAAAAGTCATCCTCGGGTCGCCTGGGCCATAGTGGATGTTGCATGAATTTCGCGAACGGATTACGCTTCCCGTGGTCAATCGCTTTAACAAGAAGGCTCGCGACCCTGGGATTGGGGCAGATCTGCCGACCGTCTGTAATCCTCAATAACCACCTCAAGCTGAAATCGGCGGCGTTCGGGACTTGCTTTACCTTCGCGGAGCGGTAAATGGCACCAAGAGCAACTGCTGGACTACGGCTTGCGCCGTAAGCACAATGAACAAGCAGCGGATCACCCGCGAATTTAACCAGTGCGTCGAGAACGCGCTGGATATGGGCTTGAGATGGCAATATCAAATCATCGGATTCACGAATAATGTCATCGAAAACAACCTCAACTGCCGCCTTTGCGCAACGAAGCTGCGCCTTTCGTTCGTGCTTACCTCGGATGGAAATTACGGCCCATCGATTTGGCTCGTGATGAATCAAACTTTCCGCCCCTTCGCAAGAGGCCACTGCAAGATCAAGATTCAATTCGGTGATGGTCACACGATTCTCCAAAAACGCTACGTTGCTTCGTTACTCAAATAAGTGTGGACGTGGCAAGCGGAATCGCCAACAACCCACACCGTTAGCCCCAATTTCGTCGCCAAGTTCACAACACGACGTCCCCCACAAACCTAACGCCGGAATGTGCGCCCGTTTCCAACCCAATACCGAGTTGCAGCCGGCCGTGGCTGAAAAATCAACCGAGTTCCGATCGTCGGCCCGAAATAATACGTGCTCGGCATCGGCGGCGGAGCTAGATACGGTGTTCCCGGCACCACCCATTGAGGCGTTCCATATCGAACGACCCGCACATACACTACGGGAGGAGCCGGGCTGACAAGATACGGAGGATATGGCGGTGGCGTTTGGGCGGCGTATGTCGGATATGTGGGCGGAGTGGGTGGAACAACAAATTGCGATGCAGGTGACGCGCCCGTCTGATTGCCAAAGGAAGGCTGTGGCGGCGCAATGTAACTGGCGGCCCTCACTGATGCTCGGGCGCCGGGGATCACCGGGTCCCCATCGGGCGTGGGCCGGGCTAATTCCGGTGCTGCCAATGATTCATTCGCTGGATCGCCTGTTTGAGAGGAGGTGCCAATGGTCACACCAGCATCTTGGTTACTGGCGACCATAATCTGCATGGAAGGGGATTTCTTGGACTGCAAAGCCTCCAGGTCATATACCTCTCGTCCTTCTGCGGGGATTTCAAGGCTGGCTGACGGCGATCTTGCGGCGTTCGTTGACGACAAAGATGTCGAAGCGTCCCATTGACGAAGAATTTCGGTCATTCGCCCTTGGATTCTGGAGGCGACCGCTTTGTCGGTCAAAACGCTTCTCATAATTGCTGCCCATGCGGTTAGTTGTCCAATGCTCGAATGCAATTGTGAGATGCGTTCTCGAAGCGCGCTGCTTTCTCCTCTTAATACTTTTAGCCTCTCAAGAAGTGGATCGGGACTAAAGTCCAGGTTTGTGCTGCGCCCCGGATCAAGTCGAGACATGGCAATAAGGGCATCTCGAATAATCTTCTCTTCGACGGCTACCCGCTCGTCAATTTGATTTGTGGAAAGGACATTTGTCGCGTCTTCCAGCGTGTGCGTCAGCGCCGCAATATCAATTGGGCCATTGGTGTGCGCTTGGGTCGCGATTGCGTTGGACACTTCGAGCCGCACATTTTCGATTTGAGTTTCCATTTTGTCGATTTCTTCGGCAACCGGCGTGGAATTATTTGTTTCAGCCTGAGCGAACAAATCGGCGTCCACAATACAAAATAGGAACAGAATGAGATATGTTGATTTCATAATTATCTTGCTGTGTAAATTGTTAAAATGTTGAAGGCAGGCGCCAGCAGATTGCTGGCACCTAGCCTATGACCGGGTTAGTTAATCACTTTGTTCTCCACCACAAAGGGAGTGTTCCCGTCCAACCCTGCGATTGTAGCCTCAAGTCGCCGACAGAAGTTATGGATGTCCGTCAAGCATTGTTTAAAAGCGTCCGCCGCTGATATGCCAATCTCTGCATCGGCCACGAACCCGAGGAAGTCCTTGCGCTCCCGCAACCCCTGTGCTTGGGTCATCAGGTCTGAACGAACCCCGTTCACGGCCTCTCGTGCAGACCGAAGTTGCGTCAAACTTTCCCGGATGCGTTTGGCGGTTTCCGAATATTGCTGCTGTACCGACGGCAGAATATTTGGGTCGCTTGCCCGATCCTGGGCGAGTTTGATTTGCCCCTCCATCTTCTTGATCAGTTGGTCCGCTTGAGTCAGGAATTGCGAATTGTCCCCAATGTCCTTTTTCGCCAACGTGTCGATGCGATCTGCCAGTTCCTCGACAGCGGCAGCTTGCTCTTTGGGGCCAGTGCCGTTGGCGTTGGTCATCTTTCTCGTCGCCGCTTCGACGCCTTCAACAACTGCCTTCAGTTGAGCCTGAATCGCCGATACGACAGTGTTTGTCGTTTTTGAAGCGGGTGGCGCGTTGCTGTCGTCAATCGAATTGCCAACGGACAATGTTATTGAGGGCCCCCTAACGCTGGGTCCAACAATCTTAACGCCTCCTGCTGGCGGCAGCGCATCGGCTCTACTGAAGGTGACGGTGGCACATAAGCCAACCACGACCAGTAAACCGATGACTGTCACACGGTTCCCATTCAACCCGGCCAATACCTGGCCGGCCATACCCAATGATGATGTCTTCATCCTATTCCTTTCATTTTGTTCCAGCCTGTTGGTGTCCGTCGCTCGTGGCTGGATTTCCGCACGACGAAAGTCATTACTAACCGGAGCAACGGTTTTCCGGGGGATGTGTTGTGTAATCCGATTGCTCTGTGATGGTTTGTAAAAGCGCCCGCTGAACAAGACTGTGAAACCGGAAGTGGCGCTTTGGGTGGCAGCCACGAAATGTCCGCAGTCTTTGGTATCACATTGGAATATCAACATCGGCTGCCCGGTCCGGCTTATATCGCGAGTGAGCAGCTTACGACGCCCATATCCATCTCGGTGGAACGGCGCAGTACAGAAGTTTATTTTGTTTCCGCCCGGTGTTCGCGGAGCCTCGACGGCAGAGGCGGCCTTAGTCGTCGGCTCGCGCTTTGGTTGTCCTCCAAACAGACGAGGAAATGTCGCAACTAGGAACTGATGTGTCGGACACAACAATTTGGATATGCCATTTTGATTATTCATAATTTTATCGTTTCACGTTTCTCGCATTCGTTGTTATTTTGTTTCCGCAACACCGTGGAAGCGAGAGAACCAGGTGGAGCGAAATTATCTCAAACAGACAATTGGACTTTAGCAATCGGCGTGCCGCCTTTTATTCGACTCTTACAATAAGTCCGGAATCGTCGGTTTTATCCTCCTATAGTGGTCGAACCCTTCGGACACTGTGAGAATTCAGCAGTTTTTATGAACTGCTGCACCGCAACTTGTTTCATGTGGGGCTTTGCGCCATGTGAAATCATCCCATGTCATGTGGAGTTGTTAGAAACCACGTTTTGATGAGAGACATCGTCACTCGTCATGGTTCCTTACCGGGGTGTAACCGCCATAATTGAGGAAAAAGTACCTCAGGCGACGTAGAAGACGAACATTTGTGAGCCGCAACTGCCGCACGTTATCGGTGATATACCGGCCTGATCTGGATTTGGCGAACCGCGCTCTCGATCAGGCTAAGGCCGGCCCGGCTTGATTGTTCATCGGTCTTCTTCCAGTCGTCGATCACTCTAAAGAAATCGGCATTGATGTGGCCTCCATCCGGGGCAAAATCGAAACCATTGTCAATTGTTCTAATCACGCGACGGATGAACGCCCCCTCGTCATTCAATTCGGCCCGGAGCATCTCGTTGTATCGCGCTCTGCGATCCCGACGTTGTTTGTGTTTTGACATGGATTCAGTATTCATTTGACGATTCGATTGCGTACGAAATTCCAGATTGACGGCCCACTTCTCCCAGCCCTTCCGGCCTTGTCGGCCTCATCAGGCGATTGGTTGTATCGCAAGATCCATGCCAGCCCTTGGAACGAGCCGATTTCAGTTGTACACCCCACGGACGCTTCCGTTTGAAATTGGAATTCCGGTCTCGCCACAGAAATCCGGTCGTGGTTTCATGTGAAATCATGCCAGACCTAGAAGCTCGGCGGGCAGACAGCCAAAATCGCCCCGAATTTCCCTTAAAAAAGATTTCCTCAGTTTTCCGCTTCGATATACATTAAGGCATGTTTGAAACGACGAAGTGGATTTTGCCTGATTCCGAGATTCCGGATTCCTGGCTGAACATTGCGCTTCTGGTCCGCGACGAGTATCCCTTGCCCCTCCAAGGGCCGGGGAGGCAGCCCATGACCGTGGCCGAGCTGGCCCGTTTGTACAGCGACGAGTGCGCCCGAATTGACATGCTCGACGGTCGTTACGGCAAGGAACTGCATGTTTCCGTGCCGGGTGAAGTTATGGACGAGTATCGCAAATACCGCTGCACTCCGTTGGTTCGTGCTCGTGGACTTGAAAAGGCATTGGCCTACGAGGGCCGCATTTTCTACAAAAGCGAAGCTGGGAACCCCAGCGGCAGCCACAAACCCAACACGGCGTTTCCACAGGTTTTTTATGCAATGAAGCAAGGTTTGAAGGGCGTCGTCACCGACACCGGAGCTGGACAATGGGGCACGGCGCTGGCAATGGCTGCGCGCACGTATGGACTGTCCTGCACGGTGTTCATGACCCGGAGCAGTTATGTTGATAAGCCGTATCGCCGCTACATGATGGAATTGGCCGGAGCAACTGTTCATCCATCGCCCAGCAATCTCACCGAGCGAGGACGCAAACTGCTCGCTGAAGACCCGGAACATAGCGGCAGCCTCGGAATTGGCATGGGTGAAGCGATGGAATTGGGCCGCACCGATCCCTCAGTGCGACTTTGCCTGGGCTGCATGTCGTATCATGCAGCCCTCCATCAATCCGTCATTGGACAGGAATTGGTGAAGCAATTGCTCCTGGCTGAGTGTGAACCCGATATTCTGATAGGGTGTGTTGGCGGGGGCACTAATTTTTACGGCTTTGTCGCACCATATCTCGAACGCAAATTGAACGGAAGAACCGGACCTGATCTCATTGCGGCAGAGTCGGCCAATTGTCCGGCACTGACGAAGGGCGAATACCGCTACGATTACGCCGATGCATTTCAATTCACGCCGCAATTCAAAATGTTTACTCTCGGCCACGAATTCATTCCTCCGAAAGTTCATGCCGGCGGCCTGCGTTACCACGGTAAATCGGCCATCCTCTCGCTCATGGTGAGAAAGGGGCTGGCGCGAGGAACAGCAGTGACACAAGATGAAGCGTTCGCTGCGGGGAAAACATTTCTGGATGCCGAGGGCGTCCTCGCCGCGCCAGAATCTGCCCATGCAATTGCTGCCGTGATCGACGAAGTTCAGAAGGCTAAATCCTCTGGATTGAAAAAGAACATCGTGTTTTGCCTCTCGGGAACAGGTTACCTAGACCTGGTTGGCTACGCCAAAGTTTTTAAGCTCCGACAATAGTTCGTAAGCGTCACGTCTGGCGCCGCTTGACAGGAGATGGAATGGAGATGGCAGAAGTGTCAGAGCATTTTGCTCTGGCGTTTATGCTGGCTTTTGAGAGCAACGACGAGACTTGGTCCAGGCTTCGGGTGTGATCTCTGGTATTTGATGGTTGGTCATCCGTGGCAAACGGGAGAGGACGTCGCGAAGGTAGGCGTCCGGATCAATGCGGCGGCGACGGCAGGTTTCGATGATGGAGTAGATGATCGCTCCGCGTTGACCGGCTCCGGCTTCGCCGACGAACAACCAGTTTTTCTTGCCAATGGCGGTTGGTCGAATGGCATTTTCCACGAGGTTATTATCGATCTCCACTCGGCCGTTTTCCAGGAACACGCTCAGTGTTGGCCACTGGCCCAGCGCGTAATCCATGGCTTGGCCGAGCAGACTCTGCGGCAGGTGGCGATGGCTGGCGCGAAGGCGGATCAGGGCGCGTTCGAGTCGCTGCACAATAGGCCGGCTGTGACTGGATCGAAGGGCGGCGCGCAAGTGCGGTCCAGCCCGTTGGTCTCTCAACGTCGCTTCGATTTGGTAGAGTTGCTGGATTTGGCCCAACAACCAGGCCGCCGTGCGGGGCGATTGCTCCAACGCGTCGTAGATTTTGCGGCGGACGTGAGCCCAACAACCTGTCAACTGGATGGCTCCCTTGCGGCTGTCGGCAAAGGCGCGATAGGCCGAGTAGCCGTCGCACTGGATCACGCCGCGAAAGTTGGCTGGGATTAAATTATTTAGACATTGCCTCCCGCGGCTGGTTTCCCAGCGAAAGACGACATCGCCGCCCGGCCGGCTGCAGGTCCAAAAATAGCCTTGCCGGGTTTTGCCGTGGCCGGGTTCCAGGAACTGGATCGGCGTTTCATCGACCTGCACATAGCCGCCGGCCATGACGCCGGTGCGGATTTGCTCGTAAATCGGCCGCAGCCAATCGGCGGCCAGTTCCACCCAGCGGGCCAGTGTCTGCCGAGGGAGAGCCACGCCATGGCGTTGCCGATAAATCTGTTCCTGCCGGTAGAGCGGCAGGTGGTCGCAATACTTGCTCACCAGCACGTGGGCCAACAACCCCGGCGCCGCCAGGCCGCGTTCCTGCAAGCGCTCTGGCAGTGGCGCCACGATCGGCGCACGGTCATGATCTTGCTTGTGAACGTATTTGCGGCGGATGGTTCGCCGACGAAGAAAACGCCCCGGCTCGTAATCGAGTTCTTCGCTGACTTCCTGCCCGATGCAACGCCAGGCCTCGGGTTGAGCTTTGACCGCGTCCGGATCGATGACCTCTTCGACCACCGGCAGGTTCTCTGGCAAGCGCGGCTTGCTTTGACCGTGGGCAGGCTTGGCCTTTGGCGCCGCGACGGGCTGGACGTCAACTACAGGCGCCACCGACTCCTGCCCTTGCAAGAGCAACTGCATCTGCGCCGGATCAAGTTGTTCGCTGCTGGAGCCGAAGACGCGTTTGACCAACAGGTCGATCTTTTGCCGCAACAGCGCGTTCTCACGGCGCAAGAGTTCATTTTGCTGGCTCAACTCTTCTTCGCGCGGTGTCATCTCTTTGCTTTGGTTGGACGCCGCCGCCGGGAAAATGTTCAGTCAAATACACAGCATTTTAGCTTTCGCGCTCATACCACGGCCGCAGCTTGGCTCCGCGAAGATCGACGCCATCGGTCAACATCGCCAGCGCCTGCGGGGCCAGAGAAAGTTTGGTCTGGCCTTCGGCCAGGTTTTTCGGCCACGAAAAAGTGCCCTTCTCCAAGCGCTTGGTCAAAATCCAGAGTCCCGTGCCGTCCCAGCAAAGCATCTTGAGCCGCGTGCGCCGCCGGTTGGTGAAGACGAACAACGCGCCCTGGCGGGGATCCTCTCCCTTGCGCTCCGGCGGCGTGCGCACCCGCGCCAGAGAATCGGTTTTGAGAATCTGACCGGAGTTTTGCGTAGATGTCATAGCAAAATGCTATGACGCTTCTGCTATCAGAATCGCCACGAACTGGCATGTCTTTAGGGCCCCGCGATAAGCATGGTAAAACAGAATACCTTGGTAGTCATTCTGTGCCACGGCCAGCAGCGTTTGGTCGCTGTTCGGTGGGGCCACGAACACACCGAAATTGTCGATAATGCGGGTCCACTCCACCAAAGGCGGAGTACCATGCAGTTTGCCCAAATCAAGGACCAGAACATCAATCGACGCCAAGAAGGCTTCTGCGGTGGAAGGGAGGTTGAATATCTGTATGTTGATGGGTCGTTGGCCATTGAATCGAAATATGGCTGTCTCTATACCGTTCATTGAACCAACAGGAAAAAGACAAAATATGGCATTTCTCTTTGTAACCGTCTTTATCGTGCTTCCAACTTGCTCGTTGATTTTTTGCGTGAAATCTGTGGATTGGCTCCAATATATTTCAAGATTTGCTCGTTCGTCGGGCTTTAAGCTCAAGTAGATATTCTTTACAGCAGTCAAGAAATAGTACGCATTCCGAGCATCATGGTTACCGCTATTGAGTAGCGGAAGAACGGCATTTTCATCATCCTCAATAATCAAGATTTTGAATGGTCGTTTCTTTTTCATCATACGATAGCTAAAAGTCCGTTGAATGTAAGATTCATCAAGTAATCGCTCGATTGCGACTTCCGTTCGATCTCCTTTCGGAAAACAAATCTATGAGAATGGCGTGAGCCGGTAAATCTCAATACTTCGCAATTGCCCTCATCAGCGAAACTCAAAACGATAGATGCCTTGTCATGCAGTGCAATTTGCTGCGCAAGAAGAAGGATAAAATCGAATCCTATAAGATGATTCCGCCGTCCGTGAAGAAAGTAGCCGCTGATTATTTCTGCCATTTTCTGCATGTCGCTGTTATTTGCATACCCTTTCACGATGATCCTTCGGTTCGCGGTGTCTCTGCCATCCGTGCCATCCATCAAAACATGGATACTGCCGGACTTGGAGTGCTCCGATAAGTTTTCGCACAACTCTATGAGCAACGACGCAAATCGTTTATCAACGAACTGCCCTGCTAAATTCTCACATTCCAATTGCAACGCTGCACTTTCCTTGAAAACACCTTTGCAAATCAAGTCGCCAACCGATTCAGCCCTTTCAAAACCGCCTTTGTCCCATTCTATCGGCTTACGGGTCGTTCCTTCGAAGGCAAACAGGTCGGCGGCCGCTTTTAGATTTATGCTCTCAAGAAGAACGGCACGTTCCAGTTCACCATCAGCCCGAGCACGGTTCGAAAATGTATTGTCCAGACTATGACCAATCATGCCAAGAACCTTGTTGGCCGTCGCGCGCTCCGATTCATGTGCGAGTTTTTTGGCCAGCCCGTATGTGCTCCCTATGAATAAACTGATCTTTTGTGCAACGGCGTTTATGCGGTGAATTTCATCGAATGTTGGTGCGGAGTCGTTGGACAAAATCACAGTTAATCCAGAGTCGAGGATGACGCTCTCGTCTGATAAGGTTTCTGTTGGAAAAGTCATTGATTGAGGCGCACAGAGTACGATTGCTCCGTATTCCAACAAGACAGCAACGCGATCTTGGTAGATATTGTCATCTCTGATTTTTTTAAACAGGTCGGAGATTCTCTCTGGCCTCTGCGCTTTCATGGCGGCTGTTGCCCGCCCATTCCATTTGCAAGGAGCTGGCCGGTCTTCAATGATAGAACGTTTGCCGGCCGTTTCTGCGAAGTTCACGAATTTGTTCGAATCAAATGCGTCGAACTCATCCGTAAAACTGCCCAGGACCTCTGGACAATAAAAATCGCTTTTCATCAAATCCGAGGCACAGTCAGCAAAATCAAATGATTTGGGCCATGATGCGCCGGGAAAACCAAAATGAAGAACATGCGAAACGCCTCCCGGCCATGAGGATTCGGGCATTTCTTTCGTAAAGATTACAATTGCTCCTCTGCTCGTGTCACCTTCATCCCGCATTCTCGCATGGGAGGAAGCCTCTCGGCGCGTCAGGTGCCAAGTTGTGTGCGCAAAAGCTGCCAACAATCTGAGTCGGTTTTTATCTGCTTGGTCGCCACGCTTAAGAATCCAAGGATGCCTGAAGTCAATGCGCCCACGGATGGGTGATCTCGTGAGGCACTGGACGAGGGCTGTCCGCTCCGGCAGTACGCCATTTATCCATGCCTCACAGATGAGCCAGTTGATCCTCTGGTTGCAATTACCGAGGAACGCCTCCAAATCTGATTCCGGCGACGGCAATTCTGTTGGCGCGAACAGGTGATCCGCGACGACAGCCGGCAATGACAAATTTGTTTTCATTACGTCGATAACAGACTTTAGCCGGAACGTCTAGCAGTGTCCATTGTTTGCGGCAACCAACGCAAAAGCCGCCTTTCCAAAAGGGTAATCATCAAATTCAGTCCGACGCCGAGGGATCCTGTGACAATGATTTCCGAATAAGTTTCAGGAATACGGAAGCCAGACTGGTAATCGAATATCTTGCGTCCTAGCCCATCTTGTCCCACTCCGATGAACATTTCGACCGCAACCACCAACACCAAAGCGTACGAAACGGACGTGCGAAGTGCCGACGTAATGTGTGGAAGGGCTTCAAAAAACAAGATGTCCGTCACCAACCTGAAAGAGGACAGGCCAAGAATTTTTCCCTGTCGTACCCGACTTGGTTCCGCCAGTCCTGCGCCAGTGGCGGAGTTTACCATGAGAATCAGCAAGCACGGATAGGCCGCGAGCGTTATGATAGATTTTTCACCGACCCCAATAACGATTAGCAGCAGCGGGAACAGACATGTTGCAGGAACAGAACGAAGTGCGTGCAGTGGTCCCTCAACCATTTCGTAGAGCCGCTTTTGATATCCAAAAAAGAGCCCAATCGGGATGCCGACAACTACGGCAATCACCAAGGCGGCGCAAACGCGCCCCCCCGTCACAGCAAGGTCACGCAGCAGACCGCCTTTGTAAATCATTTGAACAATGGTTGATCCGACTGCCTTTGGGGAAGGGAGAATGATAGGCTCTACCCAAGCCTTCGCGGTCACCAGCCACCACGCTGCCAGGAGCAGCGCGTAGATGGTCAACGCAGGGACTCGTTTCCTAAAGGATTCCATGGCGCAACGCATTGATTAGAGCATCCTCAGCGGCCTCATAACCGGGAGTCTGCTCGTTTCGAGGATGCGGCAGTTCAATCGAAATGTCCGCAAGAATTTTCACTGGCTTTTCCCCCAAAATAACGCATCGATCCGCCAGCTTTAAGGCTTCCGTCAGATTGTGCGTGATCAGGATAATTGTCGTCCCGTGTTGGGCCGCCATTCGGTGGAGGTTGGCGATGACCAATTCGCGTGTATTTACGTCGAGAGAAGATAAATATTCATCGAGGATGACGCATTTCGGCTTCCACGAAAGAACGCGAGCAAGAGCAAGGCGACTTTGTTGACCGCCAGAGGTAAACAGCGGATAGCGAGAGGCAATCGAGGTCAACCTGAATTCAGCGAGCAGCTTATCCACCCACCCATTGATTTCATTGAGTTTTCGCTTCCTTGGCGGATAAGCGATGTTCTCTCGGACGGTTTGCTGCGGAAAAAAAACCTTCTTCGGGTCCTGATCAATGTAAAAATGGTCGAGTTCGGGCGCGAGTTCTCGTGCCCACGATACCGTTCCGCTGCTTGAAGCAAGTTCGCCGCCGAGCAGTTTTCCCAATGTGCTTTTGCCCGACCCGCTTGCACCCATAATGGCCGTGATGCTTCCACGTTGCATTTCCAAATCAAACCCGTCGTACAGGGGGGAATCATCAATGTCGCCATCGCCATTGTAAGCGAATGAAACTCCACACAACTGAACTGCAATGTCAGACGAGGTGTTCATTTTTCCGCAAGAGAGGCTGACAATGTTTCTGAAAAAAGCGCCTTCAAATATGCGGCTACGACTGTATTGCCTAAACCGAGATGCACTTCGTGAATTGCGTCAATAACCACTTCTCGAACGTCAAACTCTGCTCCTGTCGCAAAACCCTTTAGGTATTGGAGATACCCGTGGCCGCAGTATTTGTCTTCGCTTCCAGTAGCCGCGACGCAGGGCACTCTGAGTTCTGGTAACATCGTTTCTAGGGGCGTTACAGAAGGAAAAAAACTGTCATCAAACGTCAACCACTTCTTGCGTGCAATTTTTTTGGTTTCATCTTTGTCGCGGACAAACATCTTCCAGAGAACCCAATACGGAGGGGGTGCCCAAAGAATTAACCTTCGAAGCAATTTTGGACGAACATCCAATATCGTTTTCATCGCTACATAATTGCCGAAAGACCGCGCAAGGATGTGATATGGCTGCCCGTCGCGCTCGAATTGCTGAACTTTATTTACTGCCACACCCACGGCCCCTTCGAGCGTCAATGTGCCAAAGGAGCGTTCGTTTGAATCAAAGTGCCCGGGCCACCGCAACGACGTGTCAATTTTCTGATAACCATATTTTTTCGCTCCGCTTCTTAATAACTGATATACTTCGCGATAAAGCGAATTGCATGGACTTGCACTGCCCGGAAAGACCAGCAGTTTCATACGTCATTTTGTGGGCGCGACCAGGTTCTCCGCCGAAACCTTCGATTTGATTTCGCCAATATTGAGGAGAATATCAATGAACTGTTGCATGTTGTTCAAATCCATGTTTCCGCCAATCGTCATGTTCTGTAGGCTCACTTTAGGGGTGATTGCCAATTGCACCTTGGTGTAAGACGCGAGTGAGGCACTGGCCTTTACGGGGTCGTCGCGCATCAACTGGACTGCTTCGTCAAGCGATTTGATTGCGCGTTGTGTTATCGCAGGATTTGCCTTCTCGAATTTCCGATCCACAATTGAAACGACTAACGGGCAAGGATTCAGCAGAGAGCAATAAATGGATGGCGAAATTGTTCGATACGTGCCCTGTTCAAGGGCGATTGTCAGCACGGGTTCGTACGCATACAGCGCATCTACCGCGTCCGATTGAAGTGCGGCGAGTTGGGCAGTGGGAGCGAGCTGCACAAACGAGATGGATGACGAATCAACACCTTTCTTTTCCAGAAAGGCTTTCATGGCGTTCATGGCTGTTGTGCCCGGAATAAGCGCGAGTTTCTTTCCTGTAAGGTCTGAAACGCTATTGATGGACGAATTGGTTTTCACCAAAATGCAGTCGAAGGGTTTCTCCGATGTCATGATGCTGTGAGAAAATACACGGAACCTTCCGGGATATTGGCTTTCCAAACTCAATACGGGCACGAGCGGAGCGCCCGGAACCATGTCAACTTGACCGGCGACGAGCGCGTTAATCATGTCGTTGGCGCTGGTGAACGATTTGGCCTCCACGACGAGACCATTCTTGTCGAAGAATTTTTGATCTTGCGCCACGAACACCGGCATTCCAAACACGATCGGCTGGTAAGCCATCGTGATCTTTCCCTTCTCCGTTTCGCCAGATGTTCCCCCCGCATTATTCTTCTGGCCGTCCTCCGCAGACTTGTTGCAGCCCGCAAAGACCAAGACACCCGACAAGAGAAGAAGGCGAATATATTTAATATTGTTCATATTTAAACTTCCAACAGCAATTTCTTTGATTGTGATTCTCCCATGAATCAGAACTGCCCATATTCGAGGACTAACTACGCATAAACCGGGCCAACCTATCTGGAACACCGCAATGCCGGAGTTTCTGGCTGACTTTCCGCCTGGAACTAAAATTGCGACCTGCCCGAGGAAAGCCCTTCATGTGATCTCACATGAAATCAGATGAGAAAGTCGGGGGCATCGCCGCCATGCGGCTCACCAAGGCCGATGAATGGTACTCAAAAGACAGAGCACGTTCAGCAATTCTTCGATCACTGTTTTTCCATTCCCTGTTCGGGAGAAAATCTCCGCTTGAAACCGCGCTGCTTGGTCAGCGACGTTTTCAGGGGCGTGGCCATTGGCTGACTTTGACGGCTTGTGGCATGTCGCTTTTTGCGTAGCCGGTTGGTTCCAGGGAGGCTGCGTTGGAGTTTTTGTCGAGCTAGTGTCTGGCGTTCGTCTCATGGTAAACTTTCGTATAGCCATCGTGCTTGCGATTGGTCGATGGAATCCGCAAAAGCCGTGCCACATTAGATGGCGGTGAATCACAGGCGGCGAAAAGACCAAACATTGCACCTGCCGGTGCCAGGCAAAAACTGCGGAACCTGATACCCTGAACGGAATGCCGTGCCTCTGACATCACATGAAATCATGTGACAATCCGCCTCTCTTGGCCACCAGATTACGAATCCGGTTGAGGATGTACCCAGGGGCAAACCAAGTGACGCCTCCTCGCCATTTTTCGGCTGCCAATCTCAGACCGAAGCCAGTTCCGGCGCAGCCGATGGCGCAATCGCGAGACAATTGGCGACTTCGTCAACACTGAGAGTCCCGCAGCCTGTTCCAGCCGTCAACAAATCGGCCGCTACCGCATCTCCGACGAGCTTCTCAACAGCATCGTGCATGGGACGAGCACTTGAACGATTATCGGTGACGATGCAGATGTGAAGATGTAAAGGCCGACTGGCCGTGCGATTTGGTACAGAATCAAACCGACCCCGAACGGGAACCGCTGGATGCTTATTTATAAATGACGGTTTTGTCGAGTTCTGCGTTCTGCCAATCGCGCAGATTCGCGCCAACCTGCTTCGGTCGCTACCCGGTGATGGGAGTGTGGTGGCTCGCTGTGAGGCATTTGAGGCAATTCTGATGCAATTATTTGCTGGGCGAACTGCTTGCAGGAATTCGCAGACACATGATGCAAATGATGCAAATGATGCAAATCTGATGCAAATCTGATGCAAAACGATCCGGGATGCCGCCGTAAAAACTTGCCCAAATTTTGGCCTTCGGCTTCCTGAATCCGCGTTCTCCAAAACGCGCCACAATCGGCTCATTTTCGGCACACTCACGGCGGGAGTTGCCTCTAGCGGCTCTAGCGGCTCGGTAGCGGCTCTAGCGGCTCACCGTCATGGATTTTCTTTTGGCGCTTCATACCAGAAAACCGTGCCACTCCCTTTCTTCACCAGAAGGCGCTTCTTAATCAAGCTGGCAATCTGTCTTTTTGCCGCCGCCGGGCTGACTCCCGCGATCTGCTCGTATTCCACTCGTGAAATTCTTCCATTGATTTCAACATTGTGGAGGGCATTTATCTGCGCATCGCTCAAGCCAAGCCCCTCGAACGGTGCCCTAGTAATCGTTCGGCGAAAGACGGCCCGGAAGGAAGCCGCCCGCGACTCAAACTCCGGCTCCGGCACGCCAGCCTCCCGACAATCACTAATCATCCGGCCCGTCCCGGTTCCAAACTGCTCGATATACTTGATGAGGAAAAATGCGCGCGCGATCAGCTTATTGCGGGGTTTCGACTCGTGGGATTTTCTCAGGTCATCCACCGTCAGATCGAGTGGCAGGCTGCCGGGATTCCAAATTTCGAGCCGGTCGTCAAAAATCTTGACCACCACATTTCCGCTATCGGCGTAGTCACGATGGCATACCGCATTGATGATTCCCTCGCGCACGGCGTCCAACGGGTATTCCCATCGCTCTTTGCGTGCCAGTTGTCCTTCGATTTTCGCCGCCATTCTGATATTTCGTTGAACGAACGCCATCGCTTCCTCCACTTGAGCAACGATGTCCCCTTCAATCACTTTCATGTCGAGGAATTCGACCTCTGAGTTTCCTTTAAACCGGGCACACCGGACGTATCCTTGCACCAGAAAATGTTGCGGCCTCTGTCCAAAGAGCAGCAAGGCGGCTACCGTCAACTGCCCGCTGCGTATTAGGTCCAACTGATTGAGCGCCTGTTGCACAGGCGTCTGCGGGTCAATTGGCCATTGCCGTTCCGCTATGGCGCGGCTCAGGAATTTGCGAACCTTCTCCGGGTCAATGTCGCTGAGGCTCGCGTCAGATTCTACGGTCTGATCCCAAGTCAGCCCTCTCGACGCGAGATACAGTTCGGCAACTTCACTGGCCGATAACACCTGATTGGTTCGTCCCGCCCGGCGATACGGGCGTCCGAATGCTGTAACGGGCTTGGTTTGGTGTTCTGGCACGTCCACAATAATGACGGTCGCCCCTGGCTCGTCCTGGGTCGTAATGACCGGCACGACCTTTGGCGTGGTATTTTGCGCGATTCTGTTGGCCAAGTCTTCCAAAGTGCCTTTGCCAATCTGTACGCCGGTGATGCGGCCATCGTCTGCCACGCCTACAAAAACCTTCCCGCCCTGTGCCGAGGCAAAGGCGGCACAAGTTTCCACAATGTCGCGCCACAGGCTCAAC
>Ga0302324_100000346_pt1 | contig 124819 bp, 96 predicted proteins | sample Palsa_T0_1_FD_201949 | JGI IMG/M metagenome (GOLD analysis project Ga0302324, IMG submission 201949) | Peat permafrost microbial communities from Stordalen Mire near Abisko, Sweden - Palsa_T0_1 | ecosystem: Environmental > Terrestrial > Soil > Palsa > Peat permafrost | place: Sweden: Abisko... | reverse complement strand
CTTGAGTTCTTCGCTACAATTGACGATCTTCCTGGGAGGCTTCCGCAATGATTCCTCGCTTGCTTGCTGTTTTAGTGCTGACCGGTTCTTCGCTGGCGCAGAATGTGGTGCACTACACGACGACGACTGCCAACGTGAAGTATCTTTTTGCGACGGCGGAGCCGGTGTTGCGGTTGAAGTCGGGGGACATTCTGGACACCAATACGCTCGACTGCTTTGGCAACGGGCTGAAGAAGCCGGGCGACACGCTGAGTATGGCGACGGGGGACAATCCGCTGGCGGGGCCGTTTTATGTGGAGGGGGCGGAACCGGGGGACACGCTGGCGGTGAAGATTCTCGACTTACAAGTCGACGGAGATACGGGCGTGGGCGCGTTCGCGCCGGGATTTGGGGCGATCAACGAGACCAACTACACGCCTATGCTGCACGCGCCGCTGCCGGAGCGGGTGTGGTTTTATCACATTGATCATGCAGCGAACACGGCGACGTTCAAGGCGCTGGATTCGGATTTTTCGGTGAAGATTCCGATGCATCCGTTCTTTGGGTGCATTGGCGTGGCTCCGGCGAATGGCGAGGCGCGCAGTTCGGTGGTTCCAGCGGAGTTTGGCGGGAACATGGATTCTCCCGAGGCCAGCGTGGGCAATACGGTTTATTTTCCGGTGAATGTGAAGGGCGGCCTTTTTTATATTGGCGATGGGCACGCGGCCATGGGCGATGGAGAGATCGCTGGCACGGCCATTGAGGTTCCGCTGAAGGCGCGGGTGCAGCTGAGCGTGATCAAGGGGCGCACGATTTCGTGGCCGCAGTTTGAGAATGACGATGCGATTATGACGGTAGGCGCGTATCGTCCGGTGGACGATGCGGTGCGGATTGCGTTCACGGAACTGGTGCATTGGATTCATCGTGACTACGGGTTGTCGGAGCTGGACGCTTATGAGTTGTTGTCGAAGGTGGCTAAGATTCATTTGAACGAGATGGTGGATCCGAATTATGTGGTGGTGGCGTCGGTGGAGAAGAAGTATTTGCCGGCGAAGAAGTGAGGCGGTCGTGGAGCACGCGGGGAACAGCAGGTTCCTCCACTTCGCGTGCCCTTCCCTTCGGGAAGGGCGTGCTCCGGTCGGAATGACAAGGAGTTGTGGAATGACAAACGCCACTTGCACTCATTTGATTTCTGAGCGCTTTACGCGGCGCTGAAGCGACGTTCTTCCACGGTTGCTTTCAACGCACGGTCGCTTCCGACACACGGTTATTTACAACGCACGGTTACTTCCAACATGAAAATACCCACTCTAACGCCGCAGAAAGCGCGACGTTAGAGTGGGGCACCCGCTTCGTTATTCTCTTCGACTGTCTTTTACCCTTTCACGATCTTCTTTGACGCTGCGTCCCAGATGGCTACGTCGTTGTTGAAGTAGGAGAAGTTCGCCAGGTGGCAGCCGATGGCGGCGTTGTTGCCGAAGATTTCGTTTTCGGCGACTGGCTTGCGGGTGCGGACGGCGTTGTAGAAGTTGGCCTGGTGATCGACGGTGTCGCTGTAGCCGGGCGGGTTGGCGTAGGATTCGCCTTCTTCGTCCACGACCGACTTCAGTGCCGGAGTTTCGGGATGGTCGGCGTACCACTGCTGCAGATATTCGTCTCTGAGCTTCTTCGGCCATCCGCCGATCGAGTAGCCTTCGGGCTGGGGACGCGTGTCCTGTGGCTTGTAGCTGAGGGTTGCGTCTTTGATGATCATGGTGCCTTTGGTGCCGTAGAAGCCGATGAATTCTCCGCCGTCGTTGTTGAGGTTGCAACGCAGAGTGACTTTGAAGTTTGGATAGTCGTAGAGGGTTTCGATGAGGTCGGGGAACTCGCGGCCATCTTTGAAGTGGTAGAGGCCTCCGCTCGATTGCGCGCGTATCGCCGGAGCTGTGATACCGGTGATGAACTGAATGCCGGAGAGCAGGTGAACGAAGAGATCGCCGCCGAGGCCTTCGCCGTAGTCGGTGAAGCAGCGCCAGCGGAAGAAGCGGACGGGATCGAACGGGCGCTTGGGAGCGCCGTTGAGGAACGTGGTCCAGTCGATGGTTTGGTCACTGGCGTCGGGCGGAATGGGATAGACCCAGGCGCCGCTGGGAGAGTTGCGGTCCCAGTAGGCGTTGATCGAGAAGACTTCGCCGAGTTTGCCGGAATCATAAATCTCTTTGGCTTTGGCGTAGAGCACGGAGCTGACGCGCTGGCTGCCGATGCACACCATGCGATTGTATTTGTGCGCGGTTTCGAGCATGGCGAATCCGTCTTCCACGGTGTGCGACATGGGCTTCTCGCAGTACACGTCTTTGCCGGCGGCGCAGGCGTCTTCGAAGATGTGGCGGTGCTGGTGGTCCATAGTGGCGATGAGGACGGTGTCGACGTCTTTGCGGTCGAGAATGGTGCGATAGTCGCGCGTCGCGGTGACACTGGGATTCTTGACGGCTTCCTGGGCGGCGATGTGGCGGCTGTCATACAAGTCACACACCGCGACGCACTTTACGCCGGGAACGCTGAGGGAAGCTTCGAGATGTTCGCATCCGCGAATGCCGGTGCCGATGGAGGCGAAGCGAATGGTGTCGCTGGGAGCGACGGGACGCGTCGCGGCGGAAAGGATGCGAGGCTGCAGGATAGTCTTCGCGACCGTCGTGGCCGCAAGAGCGCCGGAGCCGAGATGCATGAATTGACGACGGGACAGGGGATACTTGGACATGAGCTTCTCCGCCTCTTAAATTTCAGAGCTTTTGGATTTCAGCTTCGGGACTGCAAAGCTTCCGGGGAGGAATTATTGCACAGGTGGGAAGAAATTAGTAAATCGATTTTCTAGAGGGGGTGGGGAGGTAGCCTGCCTGCCATCTGTCACGATGGCTGCCTACTTCGGTTTGGTAACCTGCTTTTCGAGCTGCGCAATCTGCCCGCGAATCATTTCCGAGTCTGGCCCCTCGGGAACATAGGAAAGACAGCTGCGCAGATGAGCCAGAGCATCGGCGTAATCGGTCCTTCTCGCTTGAATGACAGCCAGCAACTGTTCGCCGTTGCGGATGTTGTGGAGAGGATCCATCGCTAATAGTTTGTTCGCACTGATTTCGGCTGCGGCGATGTTTCCCAGATGGAGATTCGACAAAGCGCTGTAATACCAGATGCGTATCGTGCCCTTGGGATCGAGCTGCAGGTAGTGGCCGACGCTCGCCAGCGCACTCGGCCAATCCTCCTGTTGCACGGCCAGGCCAGCGAGTTGCTCATGGGGAGGAACGAAGTCTGGATCCGCGGTCGTCGCTTTTCGCAGGCAGATCTGCGCCTCGTGCGGGTTCGACAGCAGCTGAAGCGTTCCGAGCTGGTACCACGCTTCGGCGAAGCCGGGATAAATACGCACCGCCTCCTCCAATTGCCGCCGCGCGCGATCGGGCCGATGGTCGAGGGTTTCTTCGCCGGCTTTGCTCCAGTGCTTGGACGCGTCGGCCGGCACGGTCTTGCTGGTCGCGCTCATGGCGGTGCCCCGGGCAGCGAATTCGCGGGTGAGTGTGATCGTGCCAATTTCAGGAGTATCGTGGAGATTGCCTGCGGTGATGGTCAGCGTGGACGAACTGAAACCGGTCAGGACCGCCTCCACAACGCAGCCTTCGAAGTGCACCGTAATCTGCCGCTCTCTGTCCCCTTGCTGGCTGACTTCTCCGGGAATTTGGCTGGGAAGGATTCCGAAGCCTCCTTTCGCATCGGTCACGGTCGTATATGCAGGTTTTCCGTTGCAACTGACGGTTACCGGAATCGGATCCCAGGGGAGCAGTCCGTCCTTGACTGTGACCTTCCCCTTCAAGTCACCTGCCGCGGTCTGATCCTGGATCAACTCACGAGTTGGTGGGGGCGGATTGATGGGAGGCGGGAGGTTCCACGCGCTGCGCTGGGCAGGCGCCGAAATGCAAATAATAGTGGTGAGTGCCAGGAGCGCCGGCCCGAATAAATGTTTGGTGAGCATGCAGGACCTCGCCGGGAACCCGTCAGCCGGCAATGGTCTCGCTGCAGAACAAAACCGCGCGTTAACCCGCCGGCAAAGATAGCCAGGATTATCGCACTGTCTGGGCCGCGGTGGCGATGGTTGAAATGTAAAATCGCGAGCTTACTCATCGACGAGGGGTCAGCGCGTGGCTCGTAGGAAGCCGAGAGGGGAAATTGAAAGGGCTGTGAGCTTGGTTATGATTCACCGGCTCCTGCCGACAAGCCAACAGGGTGGATGCATGTACCGTCACAGCCCCTTGATGCGATCACTGCTTTCGCAGTTGCGATTTTAGCCGGCACTCAGCGTCAGGGTAGCCACGTTGACGTGCGGCCACAGGACGTCGTTGAAGACCAGGATCGATACTTGCGAGTACTGCAATTGCAGGAACGTCTCCGTCGGCCAGAACGGTTCGATCGACTGCAGGGTCGGGTCCGTCGCCTGGGGTTGTCTTGGCTGATTCGGGACGCGCACCCACTCGATCCAAAACGTGGCCGCTGACGAGTAAACGAAGGCGTTTGGAGGGCCGCCAGGATTACTCGGCTGGGTCGGGTTCGGGCTACCCAGGAACGGGATGTTCGACAGGTTCGTTCCGAGCCCGGTCGAGAGCCGGATGGTGATGGTGCCGAGAATGTCCTGCCCGGTGATTGCGGTCCTCAACAACGAGTTGGGATCGTCGACCAGAGTCTGGAATTGGGTTGGGAACGGACCGTTGCTCTGCGAGCCGGCGCCGTCGCAGGCGGTGACGACCTCCGGAACCAGGTGCTCGAGGCCAGTACCGGCGGGCGGCGGGAGTTCGGTAGGCTGGATGCCTAAGCCTTCTATTGGAGGGCTCGGAACTGCAGTGCATCCGGGAGGCGCTGCCGGCGTGAACGCCGGGAGGCCGGCGATGGGGTATACGGGAGGGATGACGGGCGGACCCGGCACCGGTACGGTACTCGGAGTTGGGCCTTGCATTAGCAGCGAGACTCCATGCGGGATGCTGGCCATGCGAACGATGGTGGGACCGTTGGCGGGCGACTCGCTCGCGGGCACGTTCATGAAGAGTCCAGGCTCGATGTGCAGCGCTTGCCCCGCGGTCTGGAACGGCGGCGGGTCGGCATCCGTTACGCGCTGCAGGTAGTGCAGGCCGTAGAGGCTGAGATCGGTCTGCGGATCGAGCCCGCGGTTCGGCACGACTCCGGGGATCACACTAAATTCGAAGCTCTCGCTGGTGAGGTTAAGTTCGAGGAAGCGCTTGATCGCGCCACCCACAGGCTGAGATGAAGGGTTATCGGGCCGCCACATCGAATTGAAGCCGCGTCCTTTCCAGCTCCCTGCTAAGGGAGCTAGAGGGCCGAGCTGCAGGGCCGTCTTGATTGGGCCCTGTTGGTATCGAGGTGGCACATACACACCAGCGTTGGCTGGAGGAGTAGGAGCAGAGGGCATGGTAAAGCCTCCTTAGCGTCAATTTGGTTGCCGTAGGTATTTAGATCGCCTGTTTCTATTGGGGCCGGTGCTGCTGGGGCCGTTACTAACGAGGGAAGGAGTGCTTTGCGGGGAAAGCATAGACATTTTCGCTGGTGGGCGGCGACAGTTTCCTGATTTCGTTACAAAATCCGAACATTACGCTGGCCCGCGATGAGAGGTCGTCGCGCGATGCGTTTCGTTAAGTTGTGGCGTCTCAAGGGGCCTGTTGGATTTGGCGGGCGGGTGATTCTTCGGGATTAATCGGGATGATGCGTTTCCACTATGTCGGTGGGTTGGGTTCATCGTGTCGGAAAAACCGAACAACGAGGTGCGCTTGGTTGAGCCAGCAACCGCCGAGCTTTTCGACGATGCGATAGTGCGAGATGGTCTGGCCGATCACTGGGGCAGAATCCTACGTCCAGGAAGAGGGCGAGTCGATGAAAGGGATAGGGTTGGCAGTGGCTTAAGCGGATCGTTGGCGACAAATCGCCATAGCGTTTGATCAACAGGCAGTCAGCGTGTGGCTTAGGAATAAAGCAGGCGGGGAAAAATTGAAAGGGCCGTGACTTTGGTTATGCTCTAGCCGCTGCCTCCTGCGAGGGAGCCAACAGCGTGGATGCATGTACCGTCACGACCCCTTGATGTGTTCACTGCTTTCGCAGTCCCAAACCCCAACTGCCCCTCGCAGAGCCGTCGGTTTTTTCAGGTTTGGTTGCCTTGCAGGTTGCCCCGCCCGGCTGATCACCCAGTCTACTTCGGGACCGCAAATTTTACTTCGCTGTCCCTTTCAACCGTCGACGGAGATGACATTAACAGAGAAACAGAAAACGTCAACGCAAACTATTGGTGCAATAGTTTGGGTCAAAGCTGTGCATAACGGGGAATGCAAATGGTTGCAAAATCGATATTTATCCACAGGCTGATTTAATTGTTCCCGTTTTTACACAAACGCTGCACAGCGCTGGGGCAAACGGCAAACTGATGATAGGGAACCAAATAATCGTCTTGACGATGGATTGATATGGGCGCATGGTGCAAAGAGGCAAAAATGTCGAGTTGGGATGGGGGTCTTTGGCGCCCCTCGGAGCTTTGATGGCAGAGTTGGTGGCTTATGTGGACGGCGGGTGCCTGGGAAATCCGGGGCCGTCGGGGATTGGAGTGGTGATCAACGGCTGCGCGAGCGGTCCGGTGCGCATCGCCAAATGGATTGGGCACCAGGATAACAACGTCGCGGAGTATGCGGCGTTGATGGAAGCGTTGCAATATGCAGTGGCACGCAAGGCGCAGAAGCTGCATGTCTATTCTGACTCGGAAGTGGTGGTGCGGCAGATGACTGGGGAGTACACATGCCGCAGCCAGCGGCTTTACTCTTTGCACTGGACCTGCCGAAAGCTGGCGCGGTCGCTGACGTTTTCCATTTCGCACGTGCCGCGAGAAGATAACGTCGAAGCGAATGGATTGGCGCAAGCGGCACTGCGAAGGCGAGGGACTGTCGCGGCCAGGATTTAGGATCACCGGGGCTAGAGCCCCTCCAGATTGCTCGCTCTTCGCGGCGCTGAAGCGCCGCTCTTCCACAGTGGTCACGGTGGCACGTTTGCGGTGGCACGTTCTCGGTGGCCACGGTTGCGATGGCGACCTGCCTACGAAATGAAACTTTTGGCTTAGTACCTTTGCGCGGCGCGATTCTTGACACCTCGCGCTCTGCGAGCGAGACTCCAATTACTGCATCCTTATAGGTTTAGACGAGCAGCGGTGGGCGGATCGCCTTTTGGCATGCTCGCGCCAGACCGACTCATTCAGACCCACTCAATAAGGATGATGGGATGCCATGGAAGCGAACTCGAATCTCGATCCTAGGTCAGCGACCGCCGGCACGAAGCCGGTAGGGGCGGCGGAGATTGCGGCGCTGCATCCGGTGCAAGCGACAAGTCAGAACATTTCTGATCGGACAATTTCTGATCGGGCTACAGGCGTGCGTTTTCCCGGCGAGGACGGGGGACATTCGCTGGCGGAGATGGCCCAGCGCGATCTGGATGCGGCGCTGCAGTTGCTCGCGGACCGCGCGCAGTATATTACGGGCGCCAGCGGAGCGGCGATTGCGCTCCGGCGCGATGGCAGGAATGACATGCTGTGCCGGGCCAGCTCAGGGATGAACGCGCCGGAGTTGGGCGCGCTGCTTTCCACTGAGTTCGGACTTTCGGGCGAGAGCGTGCGCACGCGCCAGGCGCTGCGCTGCGACGACGCCGAGCGCGACAAGCGAGTGAATCGTGAAGTATGCCGCGAGATGGGAATTGCCTCGGTGGTGGTGATGCCGGTGGTGAATGACGACGAGGTACTGGGGGTTTTTGAACTTTTTTCCGGGAAGGCGAATGCCTTTGGGGCACGCGATGTCTCGGCGGTGCAGCGGCTCAGTGAGATGGTCGAAACCGCGGTTCGGCTGGCGCAGGCTGCTGAGAACTTGCCGGAACGACTGAAGATGAGTGCGATCGCAGGGCCGGCAGCCGAAGACCTCGAGACCGCCGCAGTTGTGGTTGACGAAGTTGAAGTTGAGGTGCAAGGGGATCGGGTCCTCGAAGAACCGGCCTGCAGAGACGTCGCGCAGGATCAGGTCACGCAGGTCCAGGTTCCGCGAGGTCAGGTACCAGGGCCGATACACGAGGAACAGCCGGGTACCTCAGCGGCTAAATCCCTTACCGAAAAGAAAGACTCGGTCGCAGCGCTGGAAGCGCTGCGCCACCCAAAAACTTCTCCGGTGATTTCTCCAGAGACTTCCTCGGTGGGCTCTGCAGAACCTTCTCCAGAAAGCTCTCCAGGGAGCGCGGCGCCGAAGAAAAAATTGTTGTGGTCGGCAGCGTTGAATCCTGCCGCCGAAGCAGGAGGAGTGGAAGAACCAGACCAGAGCCACGTTCCGCCCGTATTGCGGAGTCTGCGGAAGTGCGCGGCATGCGGCTTTCCGGTGTCGGCCGGGCGTATGCTTTGCGTCGAGTGTGAAGAAAAAAAATGGCGGGGTCAACTGAAACCGGCGTCGCGACGGGAAGCAATCCCAGGTGCGGCGGCGGAGGCGGGTTCCAAGTCTGTCAGCAATCCCGTTCTGCCGGAGATGCGGGCGTTCGCAGCGGCGCAGTCGGGTGCAGTAAGCGCTTCTGCGTCGACGACGCGGAGCGCATCCACAACGGTTGCCGCCTCCGGATCGGAGGTGCACTCCTTGCCTGCAGTGCCCAAAGAAGGCGTGGGGCGGCAGATGAGTGCGGTACCGGCGAAACGGATCGAGAGTGTAGCCGCGGCTGAACTCGTTGCCAAGACCGTGGAGATTCCGGCTTCGGTTCCGCCTTCAGTTCAATCGATTCAATCTTCAGTTCCCGCTGCAGTTGCCTCTCCAGAGTTCATCTTGAGCGCGGGGCTGGAGCCCTCGCAATCATGGCTGGCGGCGAACAAGTATGTTGTGGGCGTGCTTCTCGTGATCGCCGCCGCTGTTGCTGCTGTATTCCTGCTGCGTTGAAGAGTCGTGCGAACCTGTGCTCCGTTCGCGTTAACAGCTTCACGTTCACGCTCAGTTGTCTCCCCTCGATTTCTTGATCCTAATTCCTCGATTTCCCGACCCTAATTCCTTACGCTTAATTTCCCACAGCGCGAAGCCCGATTCGTTTACAGTATCCGGGGTTGAATTGGCTGGCGGATTAGTTACTGTAGCTGGCGGACGATCAACTCGGGTAACGAGCGGCGTTTCAGGTTGCGATCACGGAGGGGACAGTGAAGAATCGGATTCGTTCCGGCAGCTTCTTGAAGAGCGCGGTTTCGCGACGTGAATTCTTAGGACAAAGTGCGGCGGCGGCGATTGGTTTTTCGATTGTGCCGCGCCGGGTGCTGGGCGGGCCGGGCTATATTGCGCCCAGCGATAAGGTGAATCTTGCATTCATCGGCGTGGGCGCGCAGGGCTTGCGCGTGATGCTTCACTTCTTGAAAGAGCCTGATGTGCAGGGCGTTGCAGTCTGCGACGTCAACAAGTCCGGCGCGAATTATCCGCAGTGGGATACGCATGAGTTCTGCAAGTCCGTGCGCAAGTTGCTGGGCGTCGACAGCGGCTGGGATTGGCTCAGTCCCGACCAGCCGATTCAGTTGTCGCATACCCTTGCCGTTACTGGCGGAGTGGCCGGGCGCGAGCCTTGCCAGAAAATTGTCGACGGCTATTACGGCACGCAGCAGCGCTCGGGGCAATATCGCGGGTGCGCGGCCTATAGCGACTTCCGCGAATTGCTGGAAAAGCAGAAAGATGTTGACGCCGTCGTCGTGTGTACAACGGACAACCTGCATGCGGCTGTGTCGGCCGCGGCGATGAAGAAGGGCAAGCATGTTTTCTGCCAGAAGCCGCTGACTCATACCATCTATGAAGCGCGGCGCATTGCCGAAATCGCGCGAGAGACGGGCGTAGCCACGCAGATCGCCGTGGCGAACCAGGCGTCGGAGTCCACTCGCCAGCTTTGCGAATGGATTTGGGACGGCGCGATCGGCCCGGTGCGCGAAGTGAAGAATTGGTCGAGCCGTCCTTTCTGGCCGCAGGGCATTGAGCGGCCCAAAGAAACTGAAGCGGTACCGGAAGGTTTGGATTGGGATATGTGGCTCGGGCCGGCGCCGCAACGGCCGTTCAACCATGCGTATCTGCCGTTTGTGTGGCGTGGGTGGGCTGACTTCGGTTGCGGCGCTTTGGGTGACATGGGGTCCTACAGTTTCGACACGATCTTTCGCGTGTTGAAGCTGGACGCGCCGGTGAGTGTGGAATCGAGTTCGAGCGATCGCTACGATGAGACTTATCCGCTAGCATCCATCGTCCGCTACAGCTTTGGCGCGCGGGGTGGCATGCCGCCGGTGAAATTCACCTGGTACGACGGTGGACTCAAGCCGGCGCGCCCGGATGAACTGGAAGAGAATCGTCCCTTCAAGTCCGAGGACGAAGGGGAAGAGGGCGAAGGGATGCTCTTCATCGGCGACCGCGGCAAGATTCTCTGCACCTTCAACGGCGGGAGCCCCAAGCTGATTCCACAATCAAGAATGGACAGCTACAAGCAGCCGCCAAAAACGCTGCCCCGTTCGCCCGGCAACGAGCGGGAATGGCTCGACGCCTGCAAAGGTGGCAAGGTGAAGCCCGGCGGGAATTTCGAATTCGAGGGTATGGTCACCGAAACGCTCCTGCTGGGAAATGTTGCGTCTCGCCTGGGACAAAGCCTCACATGGGATCGTTCGAACCTGAAGGTGAATTCGGAAGTTGCGCAGAAGTGGGTTCGGCCGGAACGGCGGAGTGGATGGGAGCTGTAAGCAGCCCGCGACGATTTGAAAGGGCGTGGCTTCAGCCGCACCGAGCACTAAAGGATGACGGGGCTTTAGCCCCAGAGGAGAAATCATGTCGGCAACATCAAGAAGAGAATTTCTGAAGAGCGCGGCGACGTACACCGCCGCGGCCGGGTTTCTTTCCGTTGGTGCGCTGGAACTGCGCGCCAATCCGCTGGGCATGCCTATTGGATGCCAAACATGGCCGGTTCGGGAAATGATCGCCAAAGATTTTCCGGGGACGATCAAACAGCTCTCTGCGGCCGGATTTCAGACGATTGAGCTTTGCTCGCCGGTGGGCTACGCCGATTCAGGCTTCGCCGGCCTAGCGAAATACAAGGGAACGGAACTGCGGAAGATTCTGGGCGATTCCGGGGTGAGTTGCGTGAGCTCTCATTTCGGTATCGACGAACTCAGATCGAATCAGCAGCGCGCCATTGACTGGGCCAAAGATGTCGGGCTCACGCAGATGCTGGTTCCGAGCCTGGATGGGCCGAAGAATCCCACGATGGATGATGTGAAGCGGGCCGCCGATGAGTACAACCGGATGGGGGAACGAGCGGCTAAAGCGGGGATCCAGCAAGGACTTCACAACGAAGACTTTGAACTCACCACGGTCGACGGCAAGCGGACTTATGACCTGTTGTTTGGGCTTCTCGATCCGAAGTTAGTGAAGTTCCAGTTTCAGGTTTCTACCATCAGCCGTGGCTACGATGCCGCCGAGTATTTCACGAAGTATCCCGGCCGCTTCATTTCCATGCACGTGCAGGGATGGTCAGTGCAAACCAAGAAGGTGATGGCGGTGGGACAGGATTCTCTGGATTGGAAGAAAATCTTTACCGCGGCGAAAACCGGCGGCATCAAGAATTACTTCGTCGAAATGGATCTGGCAATGATGAAAGCCAGCGTTCCTTACCTGCACAATCTTCAGGTCTGATTGAGCGAAGCACGAACCATGCTGAGAGATTTTCCCTGGAACGAGAGTTACGGTATGTCCGGCGCCGACGACGTGCTGACACCGGCGTTGGTGATTTATCCCGATATCGTTGCTGCGAACATCGAGCGGACGCTGGAGTTGCTGGGCGGCGACGCCGGCCGCTGGCGGGTGCACATCAAGACAGCCAAGCTCGGCTACACTCTGCGCCTGCTGGTGGAGCGCGGCGTTCGCAATTTCAAGTGTGCGACCACGTTGGAGCTATTGACCGCCTGCCAGAACGGCGCTGCCGATGTGCTGCTCGCATATCCGACGATGGGAGCGAATGCGCGCCGGGCACGGGAAATCGCGGAACAGTTCCCGGCGGTCCGCATTTCTGTTCTGGCCGAAAACGAAGAGCAGCTGCAGCAATGGCGCGAGAGCCGCGTGGGAATTTTTCTTGATGTGAATCCTGGCATGAATCGTACCGGCATCGAGCAGAACGATGGCCACAAAGTGCTTGCTATGGCGCGCGCGATTGCCGATGCGGGCCTCGAGTTCCGCGGGCTGCATTATTATGACGGTCAATATGGCTCTGTGGCAGAACCGCAACGGACGCAGTCGGCGCACCGCGGCTATGATCGTCTGCTCGGAATTGTGAGCGAACTCGATCGCTCTGGCGTGCGCGTGCCGGAAGTGATCACGTCAGGGACGCCGACATTTCCGTGCTCGCTTAGCTATGACGATTTTCGCCTCGGCAATTTCGTGCATCGCGTCTCGCCCGGAACGGTCGTTTATTGCGATGCCACCAGCCTGCAGGAACTTCCGCAAGAATACGGCTACCAGCCCGCAGTGCTGGTCATGGCGCGGGCGGTGAGCCGTCCGCGGGCCGGGATCGTGACTTGCGATGCTGGCCACAAGACAGTCTCGGCCGATGCCGGTGTTCCGACCTGCGTGGTGGTTGGGCATCCGGAACTTACGCCGCTAAGTCCCAGCGAAGAGCATTTGCCGATGGCGGTGGCAGAAGGTGCAGCCGGTCCGCAGATTGGGGATGCGCTGTTCCTGCTGCCACGGCACATTTGCCCCGCGGTGAACAATTTCGATGATGCGCTGCTGGTACGGAACGGTAAGATCGAGACGGTGGAAAAAGTTTCGGCGCGGGGGCATGAAGCGCCTCTGGCGCGGACGCCGAACCAGAGGCGCTAAACGTATACTCTTTTCGCGCGCGCGAGGATTCCTCAAATTCCTCTCCGTTCACAGGCGAAATATGTAGCGCCAACCGCTGATATCTACGGTTCCGTGATCGCCTCCTGAGAAGGCTCATGGGCGCTTGTTACACTTAAAATTAGCCATGCCCTCGCGCTACGCACAGTGGATGTACGACTGGGAACACCGGCTCACTTCGGTGGACAACAACCGCGTGGTGCGTCCGCTGGAGTGGGGTTTGGAATGGACGCGGGACTGGCCCTGCCGTAACGGTTACCGCCCCGGCCACTCGGCCGATCTCAGTCAGGTTGAGTCTGAGAAGTTCATCCTCGATTACAACCGCCGCATCCTGGCGGCGAGCGATGAATTCTATTCCTACGTGCGGGCCACGGACTTCCGCCTGGAGACGCGCGAAATTCAGGTGTTCTCCACCCGCGAAGTTCCCGATCCGAAGCTCGAGGCCAAAGTAAAAGGAACTTTTGGAGAGTTCCTGCGCTTCACTTCGCCCGTGAAGTCGCCGTATCCGGAAAATAATCTGGTGAATGCCCGCTGGTTCCCGGCGCGCGGACGGCGCGCCGTAATTCTGCTGCCGCACTGGAATGCCGACGCCGTCGCCTACGTTTCCCTATGCAAGCTGCTTAACATGTTGGGCATTGCCGTGTTGCGGCTGACCATGCCGTATCACGACATTCGCATGCCCGCCGAAATCAGCCGAGCCGACTACGCCGTCTCCGCCAACATCGGCCGCACCCTCGACGCCGTACGCCAGGGAGTGGTCGATATTCGCAGTTGCCTCGACTGGCTCGAACAGCAGGGCTACAACCAGCTCGGCATTGTGGGCACGAGTCTTGGTTCCTGCTACGCGTTCATTGCCACCGCGCACGATCCGCGCATTCGCGTGGCGGCGTTCAATCACGCGTCGACTTATGTCGCCGATGTGGTTTGGCACGGCCAGTCGACTAGGCATATCCGGCAAGGGATTGAGCAGCAGATTGATCTCGATCGACTGCGGAAAGCCTGGTTGGCGGTCAGCCCCATGTCGTATTTCACACAATTCGCGCGCTGGCCGCGCAAGTCGCTGATCATCTATGCGAAATACGATCTGACGTTTTTACCGGAACTGTCGCGCCAGGTGGTTGAGGAATTCGAGCGGCACGGACTTGACCACAAAGTCGCCGTGCTTCCCTGCGGCCATTACACAATGGGCGAGACACCCTACAAATATATGGACGGCTGGCAGCTGGCGAGCTTTCTGCGGACGGCGTTTTGAAGCGAGCATTTAGCAATTAGCACTTGGCATTTGGCCGCGCGGCGGGTTTTTCGCGGCCTCGCACGGCGGCTAAATGCTAAATGCCAAACGCTAAGTGCTACGCGCTACATGCTGAAACCACCGTCCGATTAAAATGTGACCATGCAGTCTGCGAATCCTGACACAATCGTTGAACACCGCCGTGGCGAGTTTCTGATCAGCACCGACCCCGCGCGCCTCGATCTCGATGTGATTCACGGGTTCCTGACGAATTGTTATTGGGCCAAGGGAATTCCGCGGGAGGTCGTGGCGCGATCGATTGACCGTGCGCTGTGCTTTGGCGTTTATGATAGTAGCGGCAAGCAGGTAGCCTTTGCGCGGGTGATCAGCGATTTCGCGACGATCGCCTACGTCGGGGATGTGTTCGTGCTCGAGTCGCACCGCGGGCGCGGGCTGGGCAAGTGGCTGATGGAGTGCATCACACAACATTCTGCGCTGCAGGGCTTGCGGCGCTGGATGCTCACTACCCGCGACGCTCATGGGCTTTATGCGCAGGTGGGCTTTACCCCGGTGAAGTTTCCGGAGCGCTATATGGAACGGCACGATCCGCACGTTTATGCGACCTCGGCCGCAGAGATCAGGGAAACGAAATGAAAACCTCCAAAATGTATCTTCCGCTTTACGAAAACGATCCGCAGGTTGCTGCCGCCATTGACAACGAAACCCGCCGCCAGCACGAAGGCCTCGAACTGATCGCCTCGGAAAACTTCGTCAGCGAAGCCGTGCTCGAAGCTGCCGGCTCAGTGTTCACGAATAAGTATGCTGAAGGATATCCCGGCAAGCGTTACTACGGCGGCTGCGAGTTCGCCGATGTGGTCGAGAACCTGGCGCGTGACCGGGCGAAGCAATTGTTCGGCGCTGAGCACGCCAACGTCCAGCCTCATGCCGGGTCGCAGGCGAATATGGAAGCCTACGCCGCCGTGCTACTGGCGGGAGACACGATTCTTGGCCTGAATCTCGCGCATGGTGGACATCTTACGCACGGCCATCATCTGAATTTTTCCGGCAAGACGTACAAAATTGTTCCCTACGGAGTGACCAAAGAAACCGAAACGATTGACTATGACGCGCTGGAGAAAATCGCCGAGGCAGAACATCCGAAGCTGATCATCGGCGGCGGGAGCGCGTATCCGCGCACGATTGACTTCGCGCGCATGCGCCAGATTGCCGACAAAGTGGGCGCTCTCTTCCTGGTTGACATGGCGCACTTCGCCGGACTCGTGGCCGGCGGCGCGCATCCTTCGCCGGTGCCGCACGCGCACATCGTTACTTCGACGACTCATAAGACTCTTCGCGGTCCGCGCTCCGGGATGATTCTTTCGAAGGCCGAATTTGCGCAAGCCATCGACAAAGTCGTGTTCCCGGGAATGCAAGGCGGCCCGCTGGTGCACATCATGGCGGCGAAAGCGGTGTGCTTTCAGGAAGCGATGCAGCCCGAGTTCCGTGACTACGCGCGGCAGGTAGTCGCGAACGCGAAGGTGCTGGCGCAATCGCTCGCCGACGAAGGCTTCCGCATCATCTCCGGTGGCACCGATACCCACCTGATGCTGGTCGATGTGTTTTCGAAAGGGATGCTGGGGAGCGAAGCTGAAAAAGCGCTGGGCGAGGCAGGCATCACGGTCAACAAAAACGCGATCCCCTTCGACACCAACCCGCCGATGAAGCCGAGCGGCGTCCGCATCGGCACACCGGCCTTGACCACGCGCGGGATGAAAGAACCCGAGATGACCCAGATCGGCCGCTGGATCGCTGAAGCGCTTCTACAGCGCACGGAGGCTGCCGTGCTGAGTAAGGTCCGCAAGCAGGTGCTGGATCTGTGCGAGGCGTTCCCGCTGTATGCGGATCGCCGGGCGCAGGCGGAAGTGCGAGCGTAATTCCACTGTGTTCCTGCCAACCCTCTGTGGTTAAATGCCAGCGGTGAAGATCGCCATCGACATTCGTCGGATGACCGAGTTTGGTGTGGGCACCTACATCCGCAATGTGGTGCGCACGCTGGGCCGGTTGGACTGCGAGAACGAGTTTCTGTTGGTCGGGTCTCCGGCCAAGGTCGAGGAGATCGGCGCGCTTCCTCCTAACTTTCGTAGCGTCCCGCTGCTCGCGTCGGACCGCTCGGTCGCGGGATACCGCGAGTTCCGGACGGCCCTTCAAGGATTGCACTGCGATCTGGTGCATATTCCAAATCTTTTTTCCGTGCCTCGGATGCTGCCGTGCCCCTACGTCATGACCGTGCACGACATGTTGGAGCACATGTCGCGAGCGCGGGAGCAGAGCGGGTTCTGGCGGTCTTTCCACTTTCAAATGACCAAACGCGTGCTGGCCGGAGCGGCGCGTATTTTTGCCGTATCGAATTTCACCCGCAATGAAATCGAGAAGTTGTTTGAGATTCCGTCCAACCACGTCGAGGTCGTCTACAACGCCATTGACGAACGTTTTCTCCACGGCCACGCCAGCGCCGCCGACCGCGAGCTGATCGCGCAGCGCTACCAGGTCACCTATCCTTTTCTGCTTTATGCCGGCAGAATCAGCGCGCACAAAAATGTCGTGCGCATGATCGAGGCTTTCTCGGCGCTAAAAACGGAACTGGAGAAAGATCAGGCCTATCCCGATCTCAAGCTCATCATCATCGGAGACGACCTGTCGGGCAATCCTGATCTGCGACGAACCGTGGTGCGGAGCGGGGTTCAGCATGATGTGCGCTTCCTGGGATTCGTTCCCATCGAAGTGCTTCGCATTTTCTATGATGAAGCAAAGATCTTCGTTTTCCCGTCTTTATATGAAGGTTTCGGCTTACCGCCGTTGGAAGCCATGGTGCACGGAACGCCGGTAGTCACGTCCAATGTAACGTCTCTGCCGGAAGTGGTGGGGAACGCGGCGGTGCTGGTGAATCCTGAAAACATATTCGAGATCATGCGCGCTCTGCATCGCGTTCTCATGGACAAGCCTCTGCGCGACCGCATGAAGCAACGCGGTTACGAGCAGGCTGCCAAGTTTTCCTGGGAAAAGTCGGTGCGGCGGATGTTAGAGGCCTACGGCCAGATCGTCGGCGGTCGTGTGTCGCCCGGCCAGGTGCCAGCGGCGGACTGAATTCTGCCTTATCATCCCGTTGAAAATTCTCGTTTGTTATCGCCGTTGAATTCGTTTGTCATCCCGAGGGAAGCGAGGGACCTGGGTCTTTGCCCTCGGGCGACGACACAAATAGCGCAGGCAGGCACCCAGGTCCCTCGCTTCCCTCGGGATGACACAACGTTTCCGCGCGTATCCTAAGTCTGCGCGTATCCTGAGAAAACTACTTAATCAGCGGTTGGCCCGGCGACAGAATCGCGAGTTTGTGCAACTTGGCGGTAATGCGGGTTTTATCGGCGTCGGTTTTGGCGGCGGCCAGGCGCTTGCGCAACTGGACAATCTTTTCCTTGCGGGTACGGCGCCGGCGAATCTCCGGCCGGCGGCTGGGTGCTGACATGAATCCTCCTGAAACGAATCGTCCTGATTTGTGATCTGCGAACCGAGCAGACAAGAAACTGCCAGCCCACACGTGCTAGCTATTGGAACGGAGACCGCGGGAACTGTCAATGCTCCCGCCGGAGGTGGCGCCTCCTTCATGAGTAAATCGCGGGCAAAGTCGCACAAAAGTTTCGAATAAAGTTACCGGCGTAATGTGGTGCCGTCCATTTTTTACTGGAGACCTATGCCCTGTTTGATTTATACAATGTAATGGTTACAGCGTAAACGTAATCAATGGACTGACTGCAGGTTGTTCTAATTCGGGGCGCGGCGCTTCTATATTCGCGACCAACTTCGAAAGGCAGACATGGGCAGGAGGGTTGTTGGGGTGCGGCGAATCTCTCGCTGGATCTTAGGAGTAGGATTGGTAATCGCCCTGTTCACGGGCCTGGCATTGGCCGATAACCGCAAGCCCGTGGCCAATCCCGACCCGGAGTATCCCGAGATTGCCAAGCGGATGGCCATCACCGGCTCGGTCAAGGTGGAACTCGTCGTTGCGGCCGATGGGACCATCAGGAGCGCGAAAGTGCTGGGCGGGCATCCCATCCTCGTCGATGCCGTGCAAAAAGCTCTGAAGAAATGGAAGTACGCTCCTGGGTCCGCGGAAACCACGACGCAGGTAGAGTTCAAATTTTAGTCAGAGGAATCGACGCCGGCAAAGGCGGCTTGCAGTACGTCAGATGCCGGCGTACCAGGCATAGCCACCTTCTGGAGATGCGGAACCCAGGCCTTTGCCGAAACCTTTCAGACTGTCTGTAACTGTCATGTGGGTAATGAATTTCACGCTCTTGTAGCCGAGTTGGCGGGGAACTCGCAGGCGAAGCGGGCCGCCGCTTCCCACGGGGAGTTCGCCACCATTCATCCCGTAGGTGAGAAAAGTCTGCGGATGCAGCGCATCAGCCATATCGATGCTCTCCCACCAGTCGGGTTCGATCGAGTAGTAGACCACGTATCGTGCTTGCGGGTGAACTTCCACAGCCTGCAGGACACGCGAGAGCGGCACGCCGATCCACTCGGCAATGTATGACCAGCCCTCTTCACACTGCACCATCGTGATCTGGCTCTGCGATGGGTAGCTCTTCAGCTGGGCAAGCGAAAACGAACTGGGCTTGGCGACCATGCCGTTAATGTCGAGCCGCCAGTCGGCGAACCCTCCAGCCTGCAGGCGTTTGAACGCGTCAGGCGGGGGCGCGAGTTCGTTCGCAAAGGGAGGCTTCGAAATCATACTACGAGGAAACTCACGCGCTAACGAATGTCTCGTCAGCAGCCGCTGCGAAGCGTAGGTCAGGGTTTCTCCGAGCCCGTAGATGCCGCCGTGATCGGGCGGGATCAGCCCATACTTTTGCGCAAGGTTCGCGGCCACGCCCAGGCCCGCTACGCCACCTGCAGCCGCGAGTCCGGTGGTGATCAGTTTGCGGCGTGAGATTCTGCGGCTTGATTGTTCGCTCATGTGCGCTCCATCTTCGCGCCTGCGGTTGTGCTTGCGCGATTTGTGCCTGCTCGATTTGAGTCAGCGCGACCCGTAATCATCGTCCCCGTAATCATGGCCCGCATGCGGCTTCTGAATCCGGCCAGCCAAACCATCCCGACGTGGACCAGCAGAAAGAGCACGAGCGCCAGCGAAACGAAAAAATGCAGCGTACGCGCGGATTGCTGACCGCCAAGCACGTTAACAGCCCCCGGCACCGCGGAAACGAACGCGGGGGACATCGCCAGGCCCGTCCAGATTACCAGGGGAAACAGGACGAAGATCACAAACAGATAGCTGAGGCGCTGGAGCACGTTATACGACCAGGCTTCTGCCGCACTCGGCCGCTCGAAACGCAAGTGACTGGTGATCGCCGTCGAAAACGCGCCCCACGAAAGATCGGACTTACCGGGGAGCAGGTTATTCCGCAAATATCCGTTGAGCAAGATAGAGACTACATACACCAAGCCGGTAAATATCACCAGCCATGCGGCCTGAAAGTGGAGATACCGGCTCCAGCCGTTCTGGTCCGGCAGCACGTACTTGTAGCCGGTCGGCACCAGATTCCTCGAGGCCGGGATCGGCAGTTTGAAAAGTGTTGGAGTTAAGTCGTTGCCGGTTTCGCCCCAATAGAAGCGCGGGTGAGAGATTACGATCTCAACTCCGCTGACCAGCAGGGCAAAAAAGCAAAGCGTGGTGATCCAGTGAGTGATGCGAACCAGGGCAGAATGCCGCGAAGTTGCCGTGGTGGTCTGAACGGCTGAGGCTGCACTTGGAATACTAACGGAGTCGCCCACGCGGGAATGGTAGCATGGGGCTCGCGCGCCTGCGCGACTCAGTTCTTCCCGGTCCCCGGCGCGCGCGGGATCTTAACTCCCGCCAGAATCCGCTGCATCTCCGGATCGTCGTGCAGGTTATCGAACAAGCGGTTCCCCGCGAGGCCGACGACGTCATCCTCATGCTGATCGTAAGCGATTTTCAGGTACTTCAAGGCGTCCCGCTTATTTCCTTCGAGCGCGCAGCTCCCGGCCAGTGCGAGGGAGGAAAAGTTTCCCTGATCGTAGAGCTTTTGCTGTTCATTGCGTATGTTCTCGAACATGGCGTGCGCTCCCCCAGACGCATATCCCTTCTCGGCGGCCGAGGCCACAACCAGCCCCCCGCTGTCATGGCTGAGTACCGCGCTCTTTCTTAACTCCACCAGATAGTTCGAATAGTCGCCCATGTCCAGATAAATTCTCTGCAGGTAACGATGGGGGGAAACGAACTCCGGTTCGGCTTTTTCCATTTGCCGCAGCAGGTCAAGCGCTTCCTGCCGCCGTCCCATCCCATACAAGATGATGCCCTTGTCCGCCAGCACCGACTTGGATGTGGGATCGAGCGCCTGCGCGCGCTCAATTTCCGTCAGCGCCTCGGGGTAGCGGCCCATGGTTCCCAGCACCGGCGAATACCAATGATGGGCATTCGCGTTGTTCGGGTCGAGTTCAATGGCGCGGCGAAATTCGCGATCGGCAGTCGCAGCGTCCCACATTCCCCAAAACGAAACAAAGGCCAGCGAAGCGTGTGCCTGCGATGATTTGTCATCGAGCTCCACCGCTTTGCGCGCCGCAGCCAGCGCCCGCGGATATGCTTCGCTACTCTTCATCGCGCTATATTCGCGCAGCAGGTTGTAGCTGTCAGCCAGTCCGGTATAGGCATCCGAGTATCCCGGATCGTGCACAATCGCCTGCATGAAATAGTCCACCGCTTTTTGCAGATCGTCGGGCGTGCGCTTGTTCCAGTAGTAGCGGCCTTGCAGATAAAGATCCTTGGCCTCCTGATTCGCCGGATGCAACCCGGCATTCGCAGCCGAGTGTGGCAAATTGCCCGCGGCCTTGATCCCGCGAAACCCGAAGAGCATGATCCCCGCCAGCAACAGGAGCGCCAAAGCCAGCGCGGCATACTCCAACTTTCGCCACAAAACCGAAAAAGCCGGTGGCGAAATCAAACTATCGGGAGCGCCCACCGGACTTACTGCCGGACGTTCTGCCGGACTTTCTGCCGAGTTCGCTGCCGGCTCTAACTCCGCCTCACCCGCACCGGACGCAAGCAGCGTGACTGGGCTCGAAGCCGGGACTCCGGCAGTCGGAGCGATCGAAGTCGGGGCGATCCAGCGGTACCCGCGTCGCTCGATGGTTTCTATAAAGATAGGATTCTCAGCGGGGTCGCCCAGCGCATCGCGGAGTCGTTTGATGGCGCTGCTGATGGCACGGTCGAAATCGACAAAAACATCCTGCGGCCAAAGCGCCTGCCGGAATTCCTCGCGCGTCACAACTTCATTCGGCCGGCTGAGCAGGACTCCCAACGCGCGAAAGGGCAGGTCCTGAATCTTTACCCTGGTTCCCTTCTTCCGCAGATCGCCCGCGCGCAAGTCCGCCTCGAATACACCGAAGCGCACAACAGTCTGGGGTTCGCTGGACACAGTCGAAGGCGTCGACGCTCTCAGGGGAGGACCGTTGTAAGTCTATCATCCCGGAAAGCCCGTTGGACTGGCACCTTCGGGCTACTCCGGTCCAGACAAGAACTTTTTGTAACCCATTGCAGATAAACGCAATACCTCGTTGCTTCGATGTAGCCGAGCCGTCGCTTTACCCCAGCCCCAATTCAGGCGATAGTCCGCGTGCATTCGCGGTCGTCTCGCCAGTTGGCTGTGGCCCGCGCCGGAAAACAGACATTCGAACCAAATTCAGGAGAAAACAATGACTTCAGTTCTCAAGGCGAAGCTTCTCGCGGGTATATTCCTGGTGGCGATAGCTACCGCAGTGCCGGCGCAAACGGTCAGCACGATTTACCAGTTCGAGAGCGGAACGAACCCAAATCTTCCTGTGGGCGTGATGGCGCAGGGACGGGACGGAAATTTCTACGGAATTACCCTGTCGGGCGGAGGTCCGGCGAACCAGGGCGCGTTTTACAAAATCAGCCCCGCTGGAGTGCTCACGAGCCTGCACGCGATGGCGCAATCGGACGGAACGACATGCAGCGGCCTGACCCTGGGCACCGATGGCAATTTCTACGGCACTTGTCACAATGGAGGCGCCAACGATTACGGAACGCTTTTCAAAGTGACGTCCGCGGGCTCGCTGACCGTATTGCACAACTTCGCGGCCCAGGGCTCAACCAGTGATGGCTGCGAGCCCCTCGCACCTCCGATCCAGGCTAGTAACGGAGATTTTTACGGAACCACAAGTTTTTGCGGGGCAAATGGTGAAGGAACGGTGTACAAGCTCACGCTGGCGGGAGCGTACACGCTGCTGTACAGCTTCCAAGGTCCGCCGAACGATACCGTGTTGCCCTACGGTTTGATCGAAGGCACTGACGGCGATCTATGGGGCGTAGGAAACGGCTGGATCATCAGCGGAGGGGGAATATTCAAGATCACGCTCGCGGGTAAGGAGTCGCTGGTATACACGTTCACAAGTAATCCGGATGGCGCTTACGTGGATGGTGAGGGCCCGAGTGCCCATCTGATTCAGGGCTCCAATGGCGACTTCTATGGAACTACCGAAGAGGGCGGCAGTGCGAACGAAGGAACCATTTTCCAGCTCACCGCGGGCGGCACAGAGACGGTGCTCTACAGCTTCCCGAATCAGACGGACGGCGCGTATCCTACGTTGCCGTTGACGCAGGCGCCGAATGGCCTCTTGTTTGGCGCCGCAACGGATTGCGCGGGTGGGGGCTGCGCGCAAGCCGGACTCTTCGACATCACCACCAAGGGCGTGTATGAGAACCTTTATCTCTACCCGCTGGTTTGCTCGAACTGCGGCCAGCCCGAGGCTCCGCTCTTGCTTTCCACCAACGGCACGTTTTACAGCACGACCGAGCAGGGTGGGATCGGCGTGGGCTCGTTCTACAGCCTGAGCAATAACTACAAACCCTTCATCTCCCTGGTGAATGTGACGTCCGGCGCAGAAGGCGCGCAGGTCGGCATTCTGGGCCAGGGCTTCAGCGCGAAGTCTGTGGTTGAATTCGGAGGCATAAAAGCCACCACCATAAAACCCGCCGGCTCCACCTACATTCTCGCAACGGTCCCGACGGGCGCGCTCACCGGCGACGTCACCGTCACCACTGGATCGACCGTGCTGTCCACCCTCGCGAGCTTCAAGATCACGCCGACCTACAAAAGCTTCGCGCCCCCGAGCGGCCCGGTCGGAACCGTAGTGACATTCAACGGCACCGGCCTGACTCAAACCACGAAGGTGACGATCGACAATATATTGGCGGCGTTTACGGTGGTCTCCGATTCCCAAATTACCGTAACCGTGCCGACCGGAGCCGCGACCGGCAAAATCGTCGTGACCACAAAAGGTGGCAGCGTTAGCAGTTCCACCAGCTTCACCGTCAATTAGAATCCGCACGCGTTGTCTCTGATTTGGGTAGTGGGCCAACTGGCCCACTGCCCTGATTTACGAGGAGTAGCACCCGTGGCAGGAAACAAAGAAGATTAAGGCAGCCGGACCTGTAAGCCGAATTCTGTCCGCGGGATTGCTCCTGCTGGACGGTCATTCCTCTGGGCCGCGCATCGCTGCGCGGCTCTAGCGACCTACCCGAAGGTTTGACGCACCGAGCCGGCACGTGTCCCGCCGTCGCTGCGGATTCTTGCTGAACGATTCTTCCGAATCAGCCAGAACCAGCGGCGACGACGGAACTTCCTCCCTATTTGGTCTTGCTCCGTGTGGGGTTTGCCCTGCCCGCTGCATTACTGCCGCGGCGGTGCGCTCTTACCGCACCTTTTCACCCTTACCCTGGCCCGTGAAGGCCAAGGCGGTATATTTTCTGTGGCACTTTCCGTCGAGCGGACTTGAATCCACCCTCCCGGACGTTATCCGGCACACTGCTCTGCGGAGTTCGGACTTTCCTCCCTCCGCGCCCGAAAGCGCAGAGAGCGACCGTCCGGTCCGGCTGCCTACGGAATCATTATATGCGATAGGGTGACGGGACACAGGTGTTAGGTGTTGGGTGTTCGGATCGACACGCGCCGCAATTTCGAAGACCCCAAGCGGAGTTTTGGCGTTGCTGGGGGAATCAGGACTGTTAGACTTAGCTTGGAGTCAGGGCCGAAGACCCAAGGCCTAGATCCCAAGAACCCGCCCCATGAACATCGCCGAAGCCATCAGAATCGCGCTGCGGTCGCTGTGGGCCAACAAGCTGCGCTCGGTGCTCACGCTGCTCGGCGTGGTGATCGGCATTGCCTCGGTGATTGCGGTGGTCACGTTCGTTTCCGGCATCAACGACTACGTGGCCAAGAAGATTTTCAATCTAGGCGCCGACGTTTTCATCGTTTCGAAAATGTCGACAGTCGAGACCAACGCGGACCATTTTCTAGAGGCCGAGAAGCGCAAGAACCTGGAGCTCGAAGACTACGAGGCCGTGCAGGAGGCGTGCCGTCACTGCGACTACGTTGGGGCCCTGATGAGCGGCAGCGGCAAGGTGAAGCACGACGAGCAGTCCATCAACGATACGACCATCCAGGGGCTCACGCCTTCGATGGCGACCATTCTCGATACCGATCTGACCGCGGGCCGCATGGTGAATGAAACCGACATGGAGAATCACCTGCAAGTCGCGGTGGTGGGCACGGACATTGTGGAGCACCTGCTGGGCGGCGCCGATCCGCTGGGCCAGGAAATTCGCGTGGATGGCTGGACGTATCAGGTGATTGGCGTTGGAAAGAAGAAGGGGAAGACCCTGGGGCAGAGTGCCGATAACTACGTGATGATCCCGATCACGGTGTACCTGAAGAAATATGGCTCGCATAATACGAGCATTGCGATTTGGGGGAAAGCGGCGGCTACCGGGGCTCCGCTGAATCAGGCGATTGACGAGGCGCGCGTGGCGTTGCGTGCTCATCGCCATGACCAGCCTGGGGCAGAAGACACTTTCGAAATTGAAACCAACGCCAGCCTGCTGGGAATCTGGTCGGGGCTGAGCAATACATTCTTCATGGCGACGATCGGGATTGCGGGAGTATCGCTGGTTGTGGGCGGCATCGTCATCATGAACATCATGCTGGTTTCGGTGACGGAGCGGACGCGGGAAATCGGCATCCGCAAGGCACTGGGGGCGCGGCGCGATGACGTGCTGATGCAATTTCTGATTGAGGCGCTGATGCTGTCTCTGATTGGCGGCGTCATCGGAGTGATATCGGGAGTGACCTTTGCGGAGATCGTGACGGCGCTGATCGGCATGCCCTCGTCGATCAAGTTGTGGGCCGTACTGGCGGGGCTGGTGGTGGCGGCTTCTGTAGGGGTGTTCTTCGGAGTCTATCCGGCGCGGAAGGCGGCGCGGCTGGATCCGATTGTGGCGCTACGATTCGAGATGTAGAAATTTAGTAATTGAGAAATTTGGTAATTGAGTAATTGAAAGTCAAAACCAGACCCACGGTGATTTTCAATTTCCCAATTACTAAATTACTCAATTACTCAATCTTCCTATGAATCGCAAAGACGAATTCGGCGAAATTCTTCGCATGGCGGCGGACACGATCCGCGGCAACAAGCTGCGGTCGGCCCTCACTGTGCTGGGGATCGTGATCGGAGTCGGCGTTGTCATTGGCGTGTCTTCGATTGGGCGCGGGCTCGATGACAATGTCCAGGAACTCGTCGCCAGTATCGGATCGAATGTCATTTTCGTATTCCACCTGGACTTCTTCACCTTTGGCCGCATGACCGATGAAATGCGCATGCGCAAGGAACTTACCTACGACGATGCGCTGGCGATGCGTGATCTGCCGCACGTCAAAGCTGTATCGGCAGGGTTGCGGCTCTTCCGCCCCGAATTTGGAATCGGCTCCTACTCGGTCAAGTATCAGGATAAAAAAGTGAGGAACACCATCATCGAAGGGGACATGGCGGAGGCCAAGGACGTCTTTGACTTGCCGATGGCCACTGGCCGCTGGTTCAGCGATTTTGACGACGAACATCACTCGCCGGTGGTCGTGATCTGCTACCAGACGCAACATGAGTTGTTTGGCGATCAGGATCCGCTGGGCAAAGAGATCAATATCGAAGGCCGGCTGTTTGAAGTGATCGGCACCGTGTCGAAGATCAAATCTGTGTTCGGCGGGGGCAAAGATCCCAACGACAATCGCGTCATTCTGCCGCTGAAGACTTTCAAGGGCCTGCATCCGGAAATGAAGCAGCACGTGATCAGCGTGAAGGCCACTTCGCACGACGATATGCCCAAGGCGATGGACGAGATTCGGGAGTTGCTGCGGCGCCGGCGGAGAGTTGCGTTCAATAAGCCGGATAACTTTGCGATCATGACCTCGGACTCGATTTCGGACGTGTGGAACCAGCTTACCGGCGCGCTGTTCATCGGCATGTTCGCGATTTCCAGCGTGGGCTTGGTCGTGGGCGGCGTGGGCGTGATGAACATCATGCTGGTGAGCGTGACCGAGCGCACGCGGGAGATCGGCGTGCGCAAAGCGATCGGCGCGCGCAAGCGGGACATCCTGCTGCAGTTCACGCTGGAAGCGATCATGCTGACCGCGGTGGGCGGCGTGATTGGCGTGCTGTTTGGAGCGCTGGTGGTCTGGATCATTCCCGCGGTGTGGCCGTCTCTGCCGGCCCGCATGTCCATGTTCTGGGTTACGTTCGGCTTCTGCTCGGCCGCCGGAGTCGGACTCGTCTTCGGAATTTATCCGGCGTGGAAGGCGGCAAACCTCGATCCGATCGAGGCGCTGCGGTACGAATAAAAAAGCTGTCAGCTGTCAGCTGATCTGTGACGGCTTTCGCGCTCGCTCATGATTCACTTCACGGTCTTCCAGTTCGTCGCAATCCTAGGGTGCACCTCCAGTTCCGTTTATTACATTCTCTGTTTGTGGAGCGCTGCGTCATTTCTGCATGAGCAGCAAGCGGCAGGGAGTATCCGCCCCACACCGTTTGTGCAGCCGGTTTCAATCCTCAAACCCCTGAAGGGTGTCGACCCGGACATTTACGAGAGCTTTCGCAGTCACTGTCTGCAGGATTATCCCGAATACGAAATTATTTTCGGTGTCAGCGATCCTGACGATCCGGCGATTGAGAGTGTGAAGCGGTTGCAGCGCGAATTTCCGGAGCGGCGGATTCTGTGTGTGGTGTGCCCGAAGATTCTCGGCGCAAACGTGAAAGTGAGCAATCTGGCGCAGATGCTGGGCGCGGCGAGCTACCAACACCTGATCGTTAACGACAGCGACATTCGCGTGGAGCATGATTATCTTCGCCGTGTGATCGCTCCACTCGCCGACGAGGCAGTCGGGATGGTGACGTGCTTGTATCGCGGAGTGGCAGCTCCGACCTTCGGCTCACGATTGGAATCGCTTGGCATCAGCACTGACTTTTGCGCTGGCGTTCTGGTCGCGCGCCAACTGGAGAACGGCATTCGGTTCGGACTAGGCTCGACATTGGCGTTTCGGCGCGCCGATCTGGAGCGCATCGGCGGATTCGAATCGTTTGTCGACTTTCTGGCAGACGATTATGAATTGGGCCGGCGCATCGCCGGTCTCGGCTTGCGAGTTGTGCTCTCCGACGTCGTTGTCGAGACTCATCTTCCCGCGTACGACTTGCGCGGATTCCTGGCTCATCAATTGCGCTGGGCGCGCGGGGTGCGCGACGCGCGCGCCGGAGGCTATATCGGCCTGATTTCTACCTATGGCCTGATGTGGGCGCTGCTCGCGGCAATTACCGCTCGTGGAGCGCCCTGGTCGTGGACGGCACTCGGGTTGACCGTTCTGTTGCGTTTTGTGGTAGCGCTTTTGGTGGGCAAGTCCGTGCTGCGCGATAGGCAACTGCTGAAGAATCTTTGGTTACTGCCGGTTCGGGATCTGGTTGCAGTCGCGGTGTGGACTGCCAGTTTCGCCGGCCACACGGTGACCTGGCGCGGCGATCGATTTGAACTCAAAAAGGGTCGCCTGATTCGCATTGCTTGAGTACGGAACTCTACTGGAGGCTGTGCGTGGGCAACACCGGAATCGCGCTCGCGCTCAAGGCGGCGCGAATCTTCAGCGAGAATTCTTTCAACGTGTAAGGTTTCTGCAGGAAATTCGTTTCCAGGTCGAACACCTTGTGGTCGATCACAGTCTTGCCGGCATAACCGGAAACAAAAAGCAGCTTCGTGTCCGGTCGCAGATGCACCAATTCCTCCGCCAACTGCCCGCCACTCATGTTTGGCATGACCACGTCAGTGACCAGCAAGTCAATGTTCGAGCCATGGTGATTGGCCACAGACAGGGCATCGACGCCGTCCTTGGCTTCGAGTACGGTGTAGCCCTGCATGATAAGAAATTCCGCAGTCGCGCGCCGCACTGCCTGCTCATCTTCCACCAGCAAGACCGTTTCCGATCCGCGAGTCGCGGGTTCGGATTCGACATCCTCGATCTCGCTCGGGTGGTCTCGTCCGGCCACACACGGCAGATAGATCTTGAATACCGTGCCCATCTTGGGTTCGCTATAAGCCCAGATGAAACCTTTATTCTGCTTCACGATTCCATAGACCGTGGCCAGACCCAACCCCGTGCCCCTGCCCACGGGCTTGGTGGTGTAGAAGGGTTCGAAGATATGCGGCAGATGTTGCGGAAGGATACCTTCGCCGTCATCGGTCACAGTGATCAGCGCGTAGCGCCCGGTGGGGATGAGAGCTTGTTTGCAGTGAATGTATTCATCATCGAGTCGGACGTTGGAATTTTCAATTCGCAAGTGGCCGCCCTGGGGCATGGCGTCGCGCGCATTGGCGGCGAGGTTCATCAGAATCTGCTCGATTTGCAGCGGATCCACCCGCACCTGCCCGAGCCCCTCACCGCGCACGAAGGTGAAATCGATGTCTTCACCGATCAGGCGCGGCAAGGTGTTGGCAATGCGCGCGATTACCTGATTCAGGTCGGCCACGCGCAAGGCTTGCATCTGTTTGCGGCTGAAGGCGAGCAACTGCCGGGTCAGCTCCGCCGCCCGCCGCGCCGCCAGGAGAATCTCCTGAATTTTGGACGCGAGCGGAGTGTTCCGCGGCACCGAATCGAGCGCCAGCTCGGCGTAGCTGGTAATAATGGTCAGCAGATTGTTGAAGTCGTGGGCCACACCTCCGGCCAGATTGCCGATGGCGTCCATTTTTTGGGACTGCATCAGCTGCGCTTCCAGGCGCATCCGCTCGGTGAGATCGCGCGCATTGGAAATGAAGTGCGTAATGCTTCCCGCGGCATCGCGTACCGGGCAGACGGTTTCCTCCGCGTAATACAATTCGCCGCTCTTCTTCCGATTCACCAGAATGCCGCGAAACACATTGCCGGCGCGCATGGTCTGTAACATTTCCTGGTAGACCTCAGGCGACTGCTCGCCCGATTTCAGAATTCGCGGCGTCTGTCCGCAGGCTTCTTCGTGGGAGTAGCCGGTAAGGGCCTCGAACGCAGGATTGACGTATTCGATGATCCCGTTGTGGTCGGTCACCATCACCATGTCAGCCGACTGCTCAACGGCGCGCGACAGCTTGCGTAACGATTCCTCCGCGATTTTGTGTTCCTGTTGCAGGGAGTACATGGCCAGCGTGTTGCGGATGGTGCGGACCAGCGTCACTCCGTCGAGTTGCGACTTGGCCACACAGTTCCACGCCCCGCCGCCGTCGATGATCTCTGCGACGGTTGCTTCGTCCGCATTTTCGGTCAACACGATAAAAGGTACGGGCACTCCGGCTTGCTGAAAGTGCGTGAGAAACTGGACCGCTCCTGCTCCCACTTCGTGTTCGACGAGAACCAGGCTATAGCTTTTCTCCGGCAACATCGCCCGGGCTTCCTCCAGGGAGTGGGCATGCTCGAGATCGACGGTGAGCAGGCTGCGGGTCCGCTCTAGAATTTCGCGGATCAGGAAGAAGTCTTCCTCCTTGTTGCCGATGAGCAGTACACGCAAGGGTGCTAGGGCGAGAGCGGGTTTGGCAGCAATTGACACTTGGGGGGCTCTGTTACCTACCATCGGGATATCCGCGGGATTACGTTGGGGTCGGGATGCGCTTTCTTGCCGTATTGTCCATCCGGGTTCCCGAATCGGAGAGTTTGTCTGAATCGGGACTGAGGGTTGCAGTCCCCGGTTAACCAATCTGCAATTGCCGCGTCTAATCCCCCGAGGTACCGGCACACCTCGGGATGCAGTTCCCTTCTAAAAATCGAGGGAACGCCGGAAACGGATTCTGCGTATAGATTTTCAAGCGGGGTTCTGCCCGCGGGACGGTTTCGGCGTGGCGCGAGGGGGTGACCCGCAACCCTGCGTGCGGCGCGAAGAACACGCCAGCTCATTCGGTGGCACTGAAGTTGTGAGCTGAAGTTATGAGCGAAAGTTATGAGCGAAAGTTATCAGCGACGAACTCGTTCGAAATTGGGGGGATGTATGGAGAATGGGCAGAAGGGGAACGGCTCGATCCTGCAGGCCGAAAGATATGACGTTGGCCACGTGCAGGAAGTGATTCGTCAGGCGCACGGAGAGCTGCGCCAATTGCTGCAACAGCGCTCCGACATCATGAAGCGCATCGGCACCGTCAAGCAGACCATCTCTGGCCTGGCCAATCTCTTTGGCGACAGCGTCTTGACCGAAGAGTTGCTGGAACTGGTCGACCGCAAGAGCAGCGGCCGCCAGCCCGGCTTCACCAAGGCCTGCCGCATGATTCTGATGCAGGCCGGCCGCGCCCTGAACGCGCGCGACATCTGCGATTATTTCCAGCAGCAAATGCCCGCGTTACTGGCGCGGCACAAAGATCCCATGGCTTCCGTCACGACTGTGCTGAATCGACTGGTGGAGTATGGCGAGGCGCAGGCCGTGGTGGCGAATGGCCGGCGCGCCTGGCGCTGGGTGGCGGAACCGCCAGTGGAAGTAGGAACCAGCCCCACCGCGAATCTGGCGCACGCGGGATAGCGGGAAGAAACATGGTTGAGTGCTGATTATTTGATCGTTGATTAGAAGACCGTTGATTAGAAGACTGTTGATTAAAAGACTGTTGATTAAAAGACAGCGGACCACAAGCCTTTAATCAACATCAGAAATCAACAATCAACAATTCCCAACCCTACCCGGGCGGCAACAGCATTCCCTTTTCCAGATGCCGCGTAACGTGCGCATACGACGCCGCGTGCGGATCGTGCGTCACCATCACGATCGTCTTCTGGAAACCTTCGTTCAGACGCTTCAGGATTTCCAACACCTCCGTCGCGGAATGACTGTCCAGATCGCCGGTGGGCTCGTCGGCCAGCAGCAAAGTCGGATCGCTGACGATGGCGCGCGCAATCGCGACGCGCTGCTCTTGACCGCCGGAGAGCTGTTTAGGCAGGTGGCCGACACGATCTTCGAGTCCCACTAGTTTGAGCGCGGTCAAGACGTGATCGCGGCGCTGCTGCGAGGTCAGCTTGGTCAGCAGTAGCGGCAACTCGACGTTTTCAAACGCGGTGAGCACGGGAATCAGGTTGAACGTCTGAAAAACATAGCCGATGTGTTCGTTGCGCCAGCGCGCAATCTGCGCGTCGTTGAAGCGGAAAATGTCCTGCCCCTGCACCAGCAATTCTCCGCTGGTGGGCCGGTCGATAGCCGCGATCATGTTCAGCAGCGTGGTCTTGCCCGACCCCGATGGCCCCATCAGCGCTAGAAATTCGCCTTTCGCAATGTCGATGGACACGTCGTCCAACGCCGTTACCTGAAACGCATCGCGCTTGAAAACTTTGCTGACGCCGCGAACCTGTACGACTTTTGTCCCCGTGGCTACGTTGGTTTGCGCAACTGTGCTCATGATTACTCCTCTTAGTTAGGACTTCGCTAGGACTGACCCTTGATTTTAATTTTGTCTCCATCTTTCAAAGTCGCGGGCGCGGTAGTGATCAGGTTCTCGCCTCCGACCAGCCCATCGACCAGCGCACCATCGCTGCGCTGGCTCATCACATGAACTTCGCGGGCGACTGCCTTTCCGTCATAGGCGATCAGCACAATCTTTTTTCCGTCGCGATCGCGGATCGCGGTCGACGGCACGTACACGCCCGCAGGCTCCTGCGCGGTTTTCGTCTTCGGAGCTTCGTCAGCCAGGAATTTCACCGTAGCATTCATCTCCGGGCGCAGTTGAATGTTGGGATACTTGTCCGGATTCAGCACCTGCACCTTCACCTGCACGGTCGCTTTCTGGCGATTAGCTTCAGGCGAAATCTGCGCGATCACGCCGTCATATTCCTTGTCGGGATACGCGTCGGTCGTGACCTTTGCTTTCTGGGTGGGGCCCAGCCGGGCAAAATCTGCCTGCGCGATATCGAGTTCCACCTGGAGATCCTGCAAGTCCGCGAGCGACACGACCGAACCCTGCGGGCCGCCTGCGGCCGCGCTGGCAAACTGCGCGGTAATGAGCTCGCCTTTTTCCGCCGTACGGTCGAGAATCGTACCGGTCACGGGCGCGCGGATCACCGTGGCATCCAGTTGTGACTTGGCATAGTCCAACTGGCCCTGAGCCTGTGCAACCGCTCCCTTCGCGCGGGCAACTTCTTCCGCCCGCGGACCAAGCTTCATCAGTTGAAACACTCTCTCCAGGGAATTCACGCGCTGCTGGTCGGATTCGAATTTCGCAGTGGCATCATCCAGTTGCTGGCGTGAAACCACGCCGCCGCCCGCCAGTTGCTTCGTGCGATCGAGAGTCAGCTTGTCGTTGACCAGCGTGGCCTGGGCTTCGTCCAGATTGTGCTGCGCCTCCTGAATTTCTTCCGGCCGCGAGCCGTGCTGCAATTCGTCGAGATACGCCTGCGCATTTTCGAGCGCCCCGCGAGCCTGCTCATACGACGCGCGGAATTCCTGATCCTCGAGCCGGACGAGCACCTGCCCTTCCTTCACCTTGTCGCCCTTCTCCACGCCGATCCAGCTCAGGCGGCCGGTCACCTTGGAGTTCACGTTGATGGTGTGATGAGCCACGATGTAGCCCGTGGCCGACAGCACGGTGCCGCCCGCATCGCTGCCGCTAGTCTCCGCCGCGGCGCGAACGACTTCGACCTCCGGCGTGTCCGAGGAGAACGCGCGATAGGCCAGCGTGATTACGCCCAGCAACACCACTAAGCCCACGCCGCCGAGGATGTAGCGGCGAGCCCAGGCCGGTGGCTCTCCACCGGAACTGCCGCGCTCGGTACGGTCGATGCGCAGGCTCCGCAGGTCTTCGTGCTTCGTATCAATCTTCGTATCAATCGCCATAAGTATCAATCGCCATAAGAATGATTACGCTCTAAGTCTCCAAATAGTTTCCTGGAGTTACTGTTACGCTGGATGCCCCATGTCTCGCGCCCTTTGCGAGACGTGGGACTGCCAACAGAGCGACTACCCGCGCAATGCGCTCAGAATATTTTGCCGCGCCGCGTGCCAAGCCGGCGCCAGTCCGCCCACGAATCCCATGATCAACGCAAACAGGACAGCATAGCCCGCCACCTGCGGCGTGATTCGCAACGCGAACACCACCTCGCTGAAGGTTACGGCGTTCGACGTGCCGGTCTGCATCCCGTTAAACGGAAGCATCAGCAAAATTCCAGCGGCCGCACCCAACAACGCCAGCAGCAAAGACTCCAGCACAAACGAAGTCAGAATCGCAGGCCGCGAGAAGCCGATCACGCGCAAGGTCGCAATCTCGCGCCCGCGATATGACACCGCCGCATACATCGTATTCATAGCCGCGAAAATCGATCCGATCGCCATGATGAAGCCCACCACAATGCCGATCACTTTGATGGGCGCGCCCGAACTGGTCTGCTTGGCGTAATACTCGGTCTCATTGAAGCCTTCGAGCTTCAGACGCTGATCGTCGCTCACGCGGTTCTTGAGCGCTGCGGCGGAAATCGGATCAGTGGCGCGCAGGTAAGCCGACGAATAACCGTCAGTGCGATCGAAGTCCGAAGCCATCTGATGCACGTCGCCCCACACTTCGGATTCGTAAGCCGAACCTCCGGCGTCAAATACTCCGACGACCTTCCAGGCTCCTTTGCCGAACTCCATGGTGTCACCGATGCCGGCGTGGGTGAAGCGGTCGCGGATGGACTTACTCACCACCACTTCGCGCTGCCCGGTCTCGAACCAACGTCCCGCGGCCAGTTTCACGCCAGGATGATCTTCGCCATGATTATCAGGGCCAGACAGTTCCCGCATTTCAAGACCATCGGGCATCATGCCGCGCACGGTTACGTTGACTTCGCCCGTGCCGTCTTTGCGCGGCAGCACGATCACCACCACTAACTCGCCCGAAGCCATCGGCTCGCCATGACTGTCTTTTGCGATTCCCGGCAGAGTCTTCAGTATGGGGAATAGTGGAGCATCAAAGCCGCCCGACAACTCCGCCTCCGAGCCTTTGCGCAGCACGAGCACATTCAGAGGATTGCCGCTGCTGACAAAGGCGCGGTTCAGCCCGGCCACCAGCGCCATCAGAAAAATTGCGGTCGTGACCGTGAGCGCGATGCCCAGCGCCGTCATGAGCGTAAGCCCCAACCGGAGCCGCAAGTTGCGAATGTTGTAGCTGATCGGTATCGCCATAATGAATCTCAACTCCCTCGCCGCCGCGGCGGCGCGACTACTTATCCGATGTGCCGCAAGCCGTCGACAATGTTCATGCGCGAAGCATTGAAGGCCGGCAAGTAGCCGCTAACCAATCCCAGGGTCAGGGCCACCAGCAGCGACAACCCGGCAGTCGGCGCATTCACTTTCATAGAGAGCGGAACTCCCAGTGCAATAAAGCCGCGAGTCAGGAACCAGATCACTGGGATCGCCCCCACAACTCCCAGTATTCCGCCAGCGACAGCCAGAGCCACCGACTCGCTCACGAACATCGACAGCACGCGCTGGCGCGTAAATCCAAGAGTCTTGAGCACCGCCACTTCGCGCGTCCGGCTGCGCACCGACATGGCCATGGTGTTGGCCGAGACTAGCATGATGGTGAACACGACCGCTCCGCAAATCCCGAGAATGAATGCCTTAATGTTGCCCAGCGATGCGACAAAACCAAGCTGAAAAGCTTTTTCGCTCTCAGTTTTCGTTTGCAGCGGCGAATTGCGGAACATGTCGTCCACCTGCTGCGACACGCGTGATACGTTCTCCGCCGAGTCGATCTGCGTTGAGTACCAGCCCGCCTGCCCCTTGAACCAGGGCACCGATTCTTCCAGATACTTGCTGTTGAAATACAGCGCGTTCTGGGGCGGGTCGCGATGGTAGATGGCGCGAATCGTGAGGTCGAGGTTCGCCGGAAAAATCGTTCCTTGCAGGGTGATGCGGTCGCCAACCTTCCAGCCGTATTTTTTCGCCAGTGTGATGTCGACCAGCGCTCCGGCGCGATCCTGCTGCCAGGCCTTCAACTCATCCGGCGGCACAATCTTGTCGGAGGCTACCTTCAGATATTCGTCGGGATCAGTGGCCAGTTGCGCGAAGAAGTGTTCCGGGCGCTCATCAATATAGCGGCCGCCGAACCAAGTGAGCGGCGCAACGGCGGTTACTCCTTGAATGCTGCGAATCTTATCCCGGTAGAACGCGGGCAGAAAAAACGCCAGCGAGACCCGGTCCCGGGTAATCACGCGCCGCGACGCCTCCGGTGCGACCTGGTCCACATAAAACGAGCGCCAGATGCAGATCATCAGCGTCAGCAACAGCAGCGAGAAACTGATGCTGACCATGGTCAGCAGGCTGCGCCGCTTGTTCCGAAACGTATTGCGCACCACGAAACTGCCCAGCGTCATGAATTCATCCTAACTTCACCCGATGTGGCGGAGTCCATCCACAATGTTGATCTGCGAGGCGTGATACGACGGCACTGCCGCGCTCAACAGGCCGACTACCCCGGAGGTCAATAAGGCCAGCAGCCCAATTCCCGGCGTGACGACTAAGGGGAAAAAACTGAAGAACTGTGGAGAGTGGGTCAACCCATAAACCAGCACCCACCCCAGTCCCGCGCCAATCACGCCGCCCACCAGCGATAACGAAACAGCTTCGCTGACGAACAGGCCCAGGACGCCGCGCCGCGTGAAACCTAAAGTCTTCAGTACGGCCACTTCGCGGGTGCGCTCGCGAATCGTCATCGCCATGGTGTTGGCCGATACTAGCAAGGTGGCGAAAACAACGGCCGAGCAGATGCTCAGAATAAAGGCCTTCACGTTGCCCATCATGGCGACGAACTCCAGCCCGAACGCCTTCTCGCTCTCCGCCTTGGTGGGCTGCGGCGAGTTGCGGAACATGTCGTCTACGCTGCCGGCAATCTGGCTCACCTCGCCGGGCGTGGCAGCCAGAACAGTGAACGTTCCCGCCTGGCCTTTAAAGAACGCCACGGCTTCTTCCACATATTTCGTGTTGAAGTAGACCGACTTGGTGTCCGGGTTCGAGTGGTAGATGCCGCGAACAATTAACTCCAGATTCACGGGATAGATCGTCCCCTGCAAAACGATGCGGTCGCCCAGCTTCCATCCATATTTCGTGGCGAGCGAGTCATCCACAATCACGCCCTGGCGGTCACGCTGCCAGGCGACAATTTGCTCTTGCGGAAGTTGTAGGTCACGGTACACCTTGAAAAATTCATCGGGATCGGTGCCAAACTGCGCGAAGAAATTCTCCGGCTTCTGGTCCTTATAAATGCCTCCGAACCACGACATGGGCACGACTCCCACAACGCCGGGGATGGCGCGGATTTTGTCCCGGTAGTAGCCGGGAAGGCTAAAGGTGAGAGAAACCCGGTGGCGGACCACGATCCGCTGCGACGACTCGGTGCTGCCCTGGTCGAGATAGAAGCCCCGCCAGATCGTCATCATGAGCGTAAGCAGGAGCAAAGAAAAAGCGATGCTCAGCACCGTCAGAATGCTGCGGCGCTTGTTGCGGAACGCGTTCTTGGTCACGAACCGGGTCAGGGTCATTGGCGAACTCCAGGGGGAACCGGGAACCGTGCGCAGGAGGGCACGCCCAAGCCCACCAAGAATAGACGAAGCAGTTCCCCATCGGCAACCGGGGCGGCTTCGATTTTTTTCATGGGGAGCATCGCGATTCCACGGAACCTGTCCAGTCCTTATCCTTTCGCGACGCAGCCTCGGCGACAAGTGGAGATCGTCATTCGACAGAGATGACAAATGTCACACCGGCTGCCGTACATATAAATGACAACCGCCGCTGCGGCCCTAAAGTTACGCTGCCGCTCTGAGCCGCCCTGGAATGGTGGCAAATGGGCGCAAGCGGGGGGCCGCGAACGAGCGCCGGGTGTATGCCCATCGTCACTTCGCGATGGCCCTACGCTTACCTTGGTAACTCGAAGGTTGGCCCAACCAGAGCTATCCTAACCCTACCCATTTCTGGGGTCTGCGCCCGCCGCTCCTGTGTCGTGGCGATGGCGGCAGACTCGCGAGGGAGCGGGAAGAGAAAAATGTCCACGAATATTGGTCCCTTCGAAATTCTCAGTGAACTGGCGAAGTCGCCCACCGGCGCGGTCTACAAAGCCAATGATCCCGATGGCGGGCAGACGATCGCCCTGAAGGTCATCCAGCTCAGCGCGTTCGGCGACAACGCCGCTGCGCTCGAACAGGCCCTGCTGGCCGAGGCTGAGAGCACCAAGGCTTTGAGCAGCCCCAACATCACGCCGCTTTTCGGCGCGGGCGTGTTCGATGGCCAGTTCTGCGCTGCCATGGAATATGTGCAGGGCAACAGCATTGCCACCATGCTGGCGCGCAAAGAAGGATTTTCGATCTGGGATCTGCTCGACATCGGACGGCAGTTGGGCGCCGGCTTCGATTACGTGAAATCACAGGGCATCGTGCATTACAGTCTGGAGCCCGCCAAGATCATGTGCGGCTGGGATGGTACGGTGCGAATTCTGAGTTTCGGAGTTTCCAGCGCCGGCATTTTCGCGCAGCACGTTCCCGGATCCATTCCTTCGTGTCTGCATTACATGTCGCCGGAACAGGTTCTGGGCCAGCCCACTGATGGCCGCTCGAATCTATTTAGCCTGGGCGCTATGTTGTATGAAATGGTCACCGAGCGCAAGGCCTTCGATCGCGAAGACATTGAAAGTCTGCGGCAGTGCGTTCTCGAAAGCACGCCCGTCGCGCCAGTACAGGTGAGTCCCAAAGTGCATCCTCTGCTGAGCGACCTGATTATGAAGGCGCTGGCCAAGGATCCGGCAGAACGCTACCAGACGGGCCGGCAACTGCTGGACGATCTCGAGAAATGCAAAGAGTCAAAACCGGTGGCGGCCAAGAAAGCGGAAGCGCCCAAAGGCATTTCCGTTCCCAAGCCCAATGCGGCGGCGCAAGCCAAGTTTGCGACCCCAGTTGCAGCCAAGCCCGTAGCCAAGGTTGCTCCGAAACCTGCTGCAACTGCGCCGGCTCCAACGGCCTCGACTCAAGCGAGCTCTGGTCTGGCGCGACCTGCAAGCCCTGTGGCGCCGCCGGCGAAGCCAGTGGAGAAGAAACTCGACTCATCGCCGTCACTGAGCGCGGATGCCGCACCAATGACTTCGGCCCCGGCTGTTTCCAAACTTGCCGTTCCGAGAGCCGCAGCGGCTGCCGCAGGTGCGGGCGCCGATGCGACGTTGCCTTCCCAAGTACCGGAAATCGAGCTGTCGAGTTCGTTCCACACGGCCGACGCGAAGGCGACATTTGAGGAGCCGCCGGTTGCGGAGCTCGAGATTTCAGAGCATCCGACGTCGGAACACCAGATCCCATCCGCGTCCATGTCGGCAGGCGTACTGGATGAGCCGCAAGTCGAGAGCGAAGAACCGGCGGTCGAAACATTCGAGCCGCAGGCCGACGAGGACGCTCCGAGAGTCGCGGTCGATCCCATGATGGCTGAGGGCGGCCAGAAAAGCGGTGGGGGGGTGAGCTTTTCCGAGATGACGGAATTGCCTCCGCTCAAGGAAGTTTATATTCCGCCTCCTCCGCCTCCGGCCGAGCCGGTTTCGTTTCGTCCGCCGCAGTCGGCGGGCACCAGTTTTGCGGGAAGCAAGAAAAAAGAGGATGAGAAGCCCAAGATCCAGCCTCGCGAAGTCGCTCAGAAGGCCATTAAAGAAATCAAAGGCGTCCCTCCCAAGCTCATTTTTTACGCTTTGGGCGGGGCACTTGCGCTGATTCTGGCCATTGGCGTTGGGGTGACCATCTATATTCACGGTCTGAGTGGCGATGACGACGCGGGTTCGCCAAGAGCCAGCGCAGTAGCCGACACTCCTGCTCAGCCCGACGCCAGCCAGCCCGCGCCAGAAAAGTCCCCTGCGCCGGCCCGGGCCGCCAAGCCCGCCGAACCAGAACAAGAAACTCCCGTGGCTGAACCCGTTGCGCCTGTGCGAGGGCGAACTGCAAAGCCTTCGAAAAAGGTAGTGACACCGGCGCCAGTTATTCCGGGACAGATCGCAATCGATTCAACGCCGCAGGGCGCCCAGGTGCAGATCGATGGCAAGAGTGACCCCAGCTATGTCACGCCCTTCGTGTTAACGAATCTTGAGCCGGGGCAGCATTCCATTACCGTGAGCAAGGTGGGCTACTCCACCGACACGCGCGCGGTTGCTGTTACGTCGGCAAACCGCACGACGACGGTAGTCCACCTGGCGCAGTTAATGGCTACACTGATCGTCAAGAGCGATCCACCGGGCGCCAACATTTACGTGGACGGCCGCGATGTGGGCACCAGAACTCCGGCCCAGGTCAGCGTGGATAAAGGCCAGCATGTGGTGCTGGTCAGGATGTCCGGCTACATTGACGAAACCATGAATACGCAATTTGTGCTGGGGCAAACGTTTAACTTCGCTCCCACGCTGCGCTCGCTCGGCAACACTGACAGCATCAAGCCTGTAGGGAAAATGTCGAAACTGTTCGGCGGGAAGGGCGCAGATGCGGGGCAGGCGATACTCACCATCCATACGCAGCCCAAGGGTGCCCAGATCGCGATCAATCAGCACATGCTCGACAAGGGTTCGCCGGTGGATGTGGCTCTCGATCCCGGCAACTACGTGATCGACATTTCGCAGAGTGGGTACGCGCCCATCCACAAGATCATTTCTGTCGACAAGGGCGGCAAGGCAGTAATCGACGAGGTGATGCAGCGCCAGTAGGGCGCGATCGGGATTCAAGTTGAAGCTGAACAAATGCGGATTCGTTGAACGATGTCATCCCTTTGGAGCGCGCCAGCGCTCCGAAGGGACCTTACGAAACCCGGACATCGGTGATACGGATGCGAGGAGCGCCTGACTGCATCAGCGCAGGTACTCTCATCCACGGCATCAGCAGTGGCGTCCGACATAAGGTCCCTCGCCCGGCTGTCGCCGCGCTCAGGATGACATCAGGCTGGGTAGTGCTTGTTGTTCTCTTTTACTCTTTACATATTTATATTTCTTCCTGCTTATTTCTTCTCATCCAGGCCTATCCGCCTGACTCTCCGGGGCTTATTTCCGTTTCTTTGCGGCATCCTTTCCCGATCTTCTCTAACTTGTTAGCTTGGAAGTGATCACTCCCACCACAGGCGCCAGCCCTGGGTCATCCAGGGTGACCTATCTGTAGCGCCTGCACAAGATGTCCCGCATCGTCACTCCCGAAGGTGCGTACACGGGTCCGCGAGGTGTCTAGAACTGCGCGGCTGAACATCTGGCCTGCACTTTCGACCGTAGAGGGAATAGAAATCTCAGTCACGGTTGTTCGTCACATTCCAGAAATATTCCTGTGGAAAACCCTCGGGATTCGCGACCAGGCTCAATTCACACTATTTTCATCTGCCTGCAACCGCTCTGTAATCTGCGGCAGCTATGGTTGCAGACCGACCCCGGTCCAGACACCGGCGCGAAGACTGCGGGAGTGTGTCCGCCTTCTTCAAACGGACTGGCCCGCGCGGCGCAGAGGAGAATTTATGATCAAGAAGATTTCAGAAGCCCCCAGAAAGACGATGGCTTTGCTGCTGGCATTGACCACCGCCCTGGGACCGAGCGTCATGCCCGCCTTCGCCGCATCTGACGCGAAGAAATCCGTGAAACCTGATTCCGCGAAAAGTGCTTTAGTACCGGCGACTCCGATTCAGCATCTAGTGGTCATCTTCGACGAAAACATCTCCTTCGATCACTACTTTGCGACCTATCCGGTAGCGACGAATCCCAAGGGTGAGTCAAAATTCAAAGGCGCAGCGAACACACCGGCCGTAAATGGCCTGACCGGGGGATTGCTCACCAATAACCCTAACTTGAACCCTGCCAATGTTGGAATCGCATCGAATCCCTTCCGCCTCGATCCCTCGCAGGCGGTCACCACCGACCAGGATCACGCCTACACCGACGAGCAGTACGCCTATGACGCGGGATTGCTCGACCTGTTCCCGACTCACACCGGATATGGCACGAGCGAGGTCATGGGCTACTTCGACGGCAACACGGTTACGGCGTTGTGGAACTACGCTCAGTATTTCGCCATGAGCGACAACTCCTACAGCACGACTTTCGGCCCTTCCAGCCCAGGCGTTCTGAACTTAACCTCAGGGCAGACCAATGGAGCGATCAACATTCTGAATGGATACGGCGACGTAACCCCCGGCGGGCCAGACGGCTCCTATACCGTGATCAACGATCCCGATCCAACCGGCGACGTTTGTTCGAACCCGACCCGGAATCAGGTGCAGGTGAGTGGTCCGAACATCGGCGATCTGCTGAACGCATCCGGAGTGACCTGGGGCGGCTTCATGGGTGGATTCAATCTGACCCTCACGAACTCGAACGGGACCACAGGGTGCGCTCGAAGCTCGACCGGCCTCGCTGGAACCACAGCCGACTATGTTCCTCACCACACGCTGTTTGGCTTCTATCCCTCAGTTGCCAACCCCAACCACACCCGGCCGGCGTCGACGGCGGAGATCGGTCACGCCGGGCCCGCGAACCATCAGTATGACATTCAGGATTTCTTTACCGCGATTTCGGCAGGGAACTTTCCGGCCGTCAACTTCCTGAAAGCTCCGGCCTATCAGGATGGCCATGCGGGTTACTCCGATCCGCTGGATGAGCAGACCTGGATCGTCAACACCATCAACTTCCTGGAAGGGACTCCTTACTGGAACAGCACCGCGGTCGTAATCATGTACGACGACTCCGACGGCTGGTACGACCACGTAATGCCGCCGATCATCAACCAGTCCGCTGGTGTGGCCGATGCGCTGACCGGGCCAGACGCCTGCGGAACGGGTGTGATGGCCCTGCCGGGAGTCAATGTAACCGCCAATCCACACGCGGTTGGACGTTGCGGCTACGGCCCGCGGCAGCCCCTGCTGGTGATCTCGCCCTGGGCCCGGCAGAACTTCGTCGACCACAGCGTGACCGATCAGACCTCGATTCTCCGCTTTATCGAGGACAATTGGCTGGGCGGCCAGCGCCTGGGCAGCGGTTCCTTTGACGGCCTTGCGAACTCGATCACGCAGATGTTCAACTTTCAGGTCGTACGGGAGAACGGCACGTTGCTCTTGAACCCCACCACGGGCGAGAAACAGTAACGAATGGGGCTTCGACATCGAAACTTCGAAATCGAGGCTTCGAAATTCTAATCTGAAACCGGGCCCGAGTGCACTGAGGCGCTCTCGGGCCCGGTTCGATTTTCGCGCAGTTTTCTTGTGATAATGTGAGTCCGACCTGGCTTCCATCTGCTTGATGAAAAATAAATTCTTGATGAATCGACGCGAGTTTCTGACCGCAGCCGGCGCACTCACCGCCGCACTTTCCAGCCGCCCCAGCCTCATGGGTCAAAGTTCAACCTCAACGGCCCGGCCGCTCGATGCCAACACGCTGGCAAAGTTCGTTGATGAGCTTCCGATGCCCGGAGTATTAAAGCCGGATGGCTTTCGGCCCAGCCCGCTGGATTCGAGCGTGAAGGTTCCGTACTATCGCGTGGCCATGCGACCAGCCGAAATGAGGCTGCATCGCGATCTTAAGCCGACCCGGTTCTGGGGTTTCAACTCGACTTTGCCGGGACCTACCATCGAAACTCGCAGCGGACAGGGAGCTCTCATCGAGTGGGTAAACGAGTTGCCCGCGTCACATCTATTCACCGTGGATCACAATCTCGAAGGAGCTGAGGCCGACAAGCCTTTGGTGCGTGCGGTAGTTCACTTGCACGGCAGCAGGGTGCCGGCGGAGAGCGACGGATATCCTGAAAACTGGTTTGTGCCGGGAAAGTCGAGCACTTGTTTTTACCCCAACCAGCAGGAGTCGGCAGCGCTCTGGTATCACGATCACGCCATGGGCATTAACCGGCTGAATGTTTATGCAGGGCTGTTCGGACTGTTTCTGATTCGCGACGACTTCGAAGATGGATTGGGATTACCCCGCGGCAAGTTCGAAATCCCTCTGGTGCTTTGCGATCGGCTTTTCGACCAGGAGGGGCAGTTTCTTTATCCGGTGTCGCCCGATCCAAAACGACCGTGGGTGCCCGAAGTCTTTGGCGATGCTCTGCTGGTGAACGGGAAGGTCTCGCCGTGCTGTGAAGTCGAAGCTCGACCTTACCGCCTCCGGGTACTCAACGGCTCCAACGGACGATTTTTCCATCTGGCATTCGCCAATCAGTTGGAATTCCAGCAGATCGGTTCCGATCAGGGGTTGTTCGGCGCGCCGGTACCGATGAAGCGCTTGACACTGGCGCCGGGTGAGCGCGCGGACCTGATCGTGGACTTTTCGAAACATGGCGGCGCGAACATTGAATTCAAAAGCGACCATCTATCGGCGATGCAGTTTCGAGTTTCAGGGAAAACGTCCGCCTCGGTTGCAGCGATTCCAAGAACGCTCAGAACGGTAGCGCGGACGCCCGAGTCGGAAGCTACCAAAACTCGCGAGTTGCTGCTGGAGGAAACCGTCGACGCCGCCGATAACCCGACCCTTATGTTATTGAACCGCACGCGGTGGGCAGACCCGGTGACCGAAAATCCGATGCTCGGGTCGACTGAAATCTGGAGTCTGGTGAACGGCACCGAAGATTCTCACCCCATCCATCTTCACCTGGTGCGGTTCCAGGTTCTCGACCGGCGCAATTTCTACGTCATGAACTATCTGCGCAAGCGCGAACTCAAGTTCATGGGGCCGCCTGTCCCGCCAGATGCGAATGAAATGGGATGGAAGGATACGGTTCGGGCGGAGCCGGGCATGGTGACCCGTATCATCGTTCGATTCGAGGGTTATGTGGGAAGGTATGTGTGGCATTGCCACATCCTCGAGCACGAGGATAACGAGATGATGAGGCCCTTTGATGTGATCGCTGCGCGTTAGTTAGACGACGAGGTTTACTCGGGCAGCTTGAAATTCACAGTGATCTGCGTCTGAATTTCAACCGGCTCGCCGTTGAGCAGGTACGGCTTGTACTTCCACTGCTTGACGGCATCGGCGGCGGCCCTGGTGAGCTGTGGATCTCCACTCAGCACTTTCACATGGGTAATGTCGCCGGTCTTTGAGATGGTCGTAGTCAACTCGACAGGGCCCTCGATGCGCATCGTCAAGGCATTCTGAGGATAGATGGGCGACACTTTCTTGATCAGCAGGCCCCGCGAGACCCCTTGCGAAATGTTCACCGTCTGCAGTACCGGTTTGGGGCCGCCATCTGAGCCGCTGCCCAGGTCCGGCGGAGGCGCATTCGCGTCGGCAACGGCAATCCCAGTCATGCTGGGAGCTGGAGCGTCAGCGGCGGCTGACGACTGGAGCGGGGGAGCCGCGCCTCCTTTGACCACCAGGGGCGATGTTGGCTGCTTGGCTGAACCAAGCGCGGCAGAAGGTTTGGGCGAATCAGACTTGGTCGAATCAGACTTGGTCGAATCTGGTTTGGCCGAATCTGGTTTTGCCGAATCGGGCGAAGCCGAGCCTGCGGGTTTTGCAGGCGATGGCGTGGCTGAAACCGGAACCGAAGACGCTCCGGCTGGCTGAGAAGCGCCAACAGGGTTATTCGGGCTAGTTGCTAAGCCAGCACCCGGCTGTGAACCTGGTAAAGCTGCCGAGCCCACCGCGCCGGATGTTGCTGGCGTGGGAATGCTGCCTGGTGCCGCCGTCCGCGCGGGTGCTGGCTTCATCGGCGCCGCAACGCCCACCGGGGTGGTCGTAGCCCCCTTGTATTGCGTCCAACCATAATAGAGGGCTGCGCCGACGAGGACGACTGCGGCGATTCCCAGGAAAGTTTTCTTTCCTTTGCCGGTCTTCTCTTCCGGAAGATTGGCCCCGCCAAAGGTGAACGCCGGCGCCGCCCCGACGAAACCAGAATCATTTTTTTCTGCCTCTGCCGGCTTGTCGGAAACAGCATCCACGACAGCGGCAGGATTTTCGGGCGACATTTCCGCGATGTGAGAAGCCTGAACTTCGCGGGCCGGAGCGGGCGCGCTGGCGGATCCGCTGGTTGCAGCCGGTGAACTGGCGCTGGCGCTGAACGCGGGCTTCACTGCGATATCAGAAGGAACCGGAAGCTTCGGCACGAATGAAACAGGGGGCGCTATCTTGACCTCGGGCAGAACCGCAGCAGCGGCCGCAGGTGCGGGAATGGAATCCTCCGCGTTGACCTGGGGCGGAGCTTCATGCTGATTCGTAGGTACAACCGGCTTGTTGAGCTCAACAGCGATGTGCGCAGCAGCGACAGGTGTAGCAGGCATCGGTTTCGTCGCTGCAGCCGCCGGCGTTGGCCGTGCCGGGATCGCTGTCGGCTTTGCCACCGGAATCGCTGCGGGACGCAGCGTTGCGACTGCAGCCGGTTTAGCCGGAAAGGCTGGCTTCGCGGGCGCAACCGGTTTGGCGGCGACCGACTTCGCGGGCCCAGGTGTAGCGATGGGTGAAGATAAAGTTGAGGTTCCAGGCGCGGATGCGGTCGCGGCCGGTTTGGCCGGGTCGCCCTTGCGCAGCAGTCCACGGGCTACGCGCAGCGTTCCCTTCGATTGTTCAATGTTGATGGGTTTGGTCAGGACGAGGTTGGCGCCGATACGAAACGCCTTGGCAACCCCGGCCTGACCTTCCACGACAGCTACGGCAAGCGACGCCTGGTTGGACGTCGAGCCCCGCGCGCTCTTGAATAATAGTGTGGCATTCTGCTCGTTATCGCAGTCGACCACGACAGCGTCGAAGTGTTGGCCCATCAGCTTCTTGACTGCAGCGAAAGGTTCGAGGCAGGCCTCGACGTTAAACTCGAGCTCGCTCAGGACTTGCGTCACCGTGCGAGCGGTTTTTTCATCGGGACAGAAGAGAAGAGCTTGGTAACCCATACTTAAGTCATCGTAGGTACAGGCGTAAGCTCCGGCAAGTTACGCTGGTAATTCGGAAAGCGCGGAATTCTGTGGCGTTTCGGGAAAGGCAGTTCACCACAGAGGACGCGGAGGACACAGAGGATTTTCAGGGTTCCTCTGTGTACTCTGTGTCCTCTGTGGTTTAGATTGCGGGTTCGGCCGGAGTCGTCGCATACAATAGCGGGCCATGCGCCAGCGGCTACCCTTGTGGCTCAAGATTGCCTGGACCGTCTGGCTGATGGTGTGGGCTCCGGTGTACTGGCGGCAATACGGGGCGCAGAATTTTCTTTTCTTCTGCGACCTGGGGAATGTGCTGATCGGGATCGGATTGTGGATAGAGAGTGCGCTGATTTTTTCCTGGGTGGCGTCGGGATTACTTTTGTTTCAGACGCTCTACACCGTCGATTTTGCGGGCGCCTTGCTCACCGGCCACCACATCATCGGCGGCACGGAATATATGTTTGATCCGGGCGTGCCACTGTTCATTCGCCTGCTCAGTTTGTTTCACATAATCACGCCGCCGCTGCTTTTGTGGGGGATCTGGCGTTTAGGATACGACCCTCGCGGATGGAAGCTGCAGACGCTCACGGCATGGATTGTGGTGCCGATCAATTATTTCTGGCGTCCCGAGCAGGATGTGAACTGGGCGCGCGGTCCGTTCTTTCACGAGCAGCACGCGATGCCGGGGTGGGCTTATCTGCTCGTGTATCTGATTGTGGTGACGCTGTGCGTCTATTTTCCCACGCACTTATTTCTGAACTGGCTCAGTCGCCGGTGGGAGCGCCCGACGCTGGACTTTCGGTAGATCCCATCTCCCATCAATGCGCGCGGTCGGCTGACATGACTGTAGCAGCGGCAACGCCAGTCCCGCTAACAGTAAACGTGACCGACGGCGTGGTGCCACCACCGCTGCTGCTGACGGGAACGGTTACGGTGCCGTTATAAGCCTGTGCTGCCGTTGGACTGAATGTAACGTCGAGCTCGCAACTTGCCCCCACTGCGACGTAGGCCGTGCAGGTGCCGAGGCCTATGCTGAACGCCGGACTGGTAGAGACAGGTGTGCCGAAAAGACCAGAGTAGAGGTCGCCATCATTGGTGAGAGTTACGTTTTTCACCGGGCTGGTTGTACCCACCGTTTGGGAGTGGAAGACCAACGACTTGGGCGAGGGCACGGCGTACACACCGTAGACGAATCCGGAGAGCGCGACCGTCTGTTTTGTGCTGGCGACGTTCAGGGTATTTGTAGTGTAGGTGACGGTCCCTGAGAAAGTTCCTGCGTGCGGCGCTTTCATCGTAACGCTACTCTGACAGTAGGCGCCGGGCGCGAGCACCTTGCCTGCCGTGCAGGGTTCAGTGGAACCACCCGCGATCGCGAAGGAGGTCCCGCTGATGGTGATTGCGGACACGGTCAGAGATTTGTTTCCTCCGTTGTAGACGCCAACTTCCTGCACGGCGCTCTTCACATTGACAGACTGCTCGCCGAACGCGATCACACCCTGCGAACGGTCCACTTGGTCGAGGTCGTAGTAGTTGCCGACGTAAACGGTACCGTCAGAGGCGACGGATTCGCCGAGGGGTGAAGCGTTAGGATCAAGATTTGCAATTGCAGTTGAATACTCCGACGCCGGCAGTACCCCGACCCCACCGCCGGTGTATCTGGTGGCATAAACGGTGGAGGCTGCGTCGGCCGCGACGCCCTCGAGGCCGCCAACCGTGTTGATCTGAGTTTGGACGCCGGCGGGTGTCAACTTGTTGATGGCATATCCGCCAATGAAGAGGTTGTCGCTCGAGTCGAGGGCAATCTCGGATGGCTGAGTCATCACCGGATCAATTGCGGTCGTAATGTAGGTTCCATTGGGCTGGAGCTCAAAAATCTCGTCGCACAGAATCTCCAGGGTAAAAAGATTCCCCACCTGATCGACTGCCACCGAATACAGATATTCGAGGGTCCCACCGTTGGAATTCGTGCATGGAACGTAGGGCGGAGGCGGAATGACCGTGATCGTGCCCGACACTCCGCTTGCCGTGTAGGTCACGATATCTGTGCCGTAGTTGTTCTGGGCGATGTAGAGCGTGCCCGCGCCATCAATGGCAATGGCATGCGGGGAGGTGAGCCCGGTAATCGGTAACTGGGTTTGAACGCCGGCCTTGGTATAGCTAAACACCGCATCACTGTTGTCGGAAAGAAAGTACACGGTCCCGTTCTCGTCCACTACAGATTGATAGATGTAATCGGAGGCTCCGGCGTCGGTAACCGGGCTGGTCACGACCCCCGGCTGAATGAGCGACAACGGCCCCTGTCCGGTTCCGCCAACGAGCACGGTGGAAAGGATAGTGGTGCCGTCCATGAGGAGCAGAGCGTCTTTGCGGGCGCCTGGCAGGGTGGGAGTAAACGAGACCGAGACTTTACAGGTCTCGGAGCTGCCGCTGCCGGTGCAGCTCGGGGTGCCGAGCACGTAGTCGTGACCGTAGTGCATGGTCGCCGTCGGCTTGAAACTGCCGCTATAACCGGAGACCGCGAAGCTTACGGTAAGCTTCTGCGCAGAGGACAACGAAATGCCGACTGCGGCGGCATGGAAGCTCAGGACCGTCGGCGTCGGGATGGCCACGATTGCGGGAGGAGGGATCTCGCCAGACCGTGGAGCCTGCTGGGCGACAGCATAGCTGAATGAAACGCTGAGAGCGCAGGCCACTGCGGCCAATATCCTGGATGTGCGGGTCATGGAAAACTCCTGGATCTTTGAATTCTCAAGATCTTTGAACTCTTAAGATCTTTGACTTCTTAAGATCTTTGACTTCTTAGATCTCTTGAACTTCTCAGATCAATGGTGACCAGAGCGGCGGGGGCGTTTCATGCCTGGTACAAACGGCATCGATCATACAACACTCTGCTGTTCCTGACACGAGAAAAATGCCTGCTTATCTGGTCATGATTTGTGCTGAATTGCCCATAAAATATAGCCTTTCAGCCGATCTTGCCGGAATCATCCTGCGGCTTGCGCAGGGCGGACTCGGGCTGCGGGTATTCGATTGATCCCTTCAAGGCTGCGATGTCATCCTGGTGAAAATCAGGGAAGGGCAGCTGCTTGCCGTCGCGCAAGTCTGCAATTTTCTTGGCGGCGTTGCCGGCTTTTTCTTTTTCCACGCCGGAATCTCGACTTAAGTAGAGCGTCTGCGACGGAAGGGCCAGACCGCCGCCCGCGTCTTCCATCACATCCATGATGCGCAGCAGCAGGTCTTCGCGGATGGCGGCGAATTCGTTGAAGTCTCGCGTCAGGATGTAGGCCAGTACCTCGATGCTGAGTGAGCTGCCCGAGATGTCGGTGAGACGCACACGAACGGTTTTGGTTTCGACTCTGGCGTGGCTGTAGAGCAGGCGGCGGATTTCCGCGAGCACGAAACGGACATGGTCGGGCTTGCTCTCTGGCCGCAGGCCGAGCGTCGTCTGGATAAGAATCTTGTCGCGGCTGCTGAGGTTCTCGAGGTTAATCGTGGCCACGGTTCCGTTGGGGATGGCCACGAGAGTACGCTCCTGGGTGCGGATTCGGGTCGAGCGCAGGCCGATGTCTTCGACCACTCCAGTGCGATCGCCGAAGCGGCAAGTATCTCCCACGCGAAACACTTCATCGCCCAGAACGAAAACGCCACCGAAAAGATTGGCAATGGACTGCTGCGCGCCGAAGCCGATTGCGAGGCCTCCGATGCCGAGGCCAGCGAGCGCGGTGCTCATGTTGAAACCCAGACTACTGAATACCGCCAGCACGCCCGCGCCAAAAATAACTGCTTTGATGATGCGCTCGCCCAACAGCATGAGCGATCCCGTACCGGTGTGCCCGCGGGCCAGGGCGCGGTTGCGCACCCCGCGCAGCAGCCAGCGCACTACGCGCCACGCGATCCAGGTGACGCTGACAATCAGGGCAATCGAGGTGAACTGGAAATAGTAATGACGCGGCAGCAGCGCGATGCCCAAGTAGCGGACGAAGAACTGATGTGCCACCGTGCCCGCGAGCAGCCACGCCGGAGCCGACACCGAACTCCAGTTTGCGACCTCCAACTGGCCGCGACGCCGCGCCCACCAGCGCACCGGAACTTCCAGAATCACGAGTACGAGCCACCCGACAGCCGCTGCGACGGGCAACGCGAGCAGCAGAGCCAGCCACTGCCACAGCGGTAGGCCGGCAATTTCATGTTTGACCAGCACGGTCGGAAGCTTGCTCTCGACCTGTCGCGCCTCGAATTGATCGTAGAGTTCAGGAACCTTGGCCAGCGTGTCAGAAGAGATCAGCCAGATTTTGCCTGCGCTCGGATCGGACACGCGTACCAACTCGAGGTCGTCCTCGACATCGCCGGATGACATGGTGCCCAGTTTTTGCCGCCCGAGAGGCACGCCTTCCTGGGGGGTTCCTTCCGCCTGGTTGAAGCTCCCGATGCGCACGGTGGACGCGGCGGGGCTGTTCAATACCGCATTGAGCTGACGGGCAAGTTCTTCGCCCTCGGCCTGGCGGCGAGCCGCGTTCATCTGCAGATACTGAGCCGCGATGCTGTAGTTGCCGGACTGCGCTGCCTTAAGAAATCCCAGGACAGAACCGGAAGGAGTCGTGCGCCCCAGCGGATCGCTCGGCGAGCTCGAGCTGCTGCTTGATGAAGAGGAAGACGACAACACGCCACTGAGGGGCGACTGCGCGGGGGAAGGGCAAGTGACAACGAGAGCGGCAAGGAGAACAACAACTGGAAGCAACGCCTTCAGGGATGAGGATGAAGACGAGAATGAAGATGAGGACATGATGTTCTCCAGTCCGCTTGCCTTATCCTCGCTTCGGACGGTAGACGTCGGTGCTGGTGCCGAAGAAAACTTCGGCGGATTCCATCACCGTTTCCGAAAGTGTGGGATGCGGGTGAATGGTGTGAGCCACGTCGTGCGCGAGGGCCGCCATTTCGATGGCGAGCACGCCTTCGGCAATCATCTCGCCGGCGCCCGCACCCACGATGCCAACTCCGAGGACACGTTCGGTCTGCGGGTCGATGAGCAGCTTGGTCATGCCTTCGGGGCGATCGATGGCGACGGCGCGCCCGGAAGCTGCCCAGGGAAACTTCGCGACCTTGATCTCACGGTTTTCGTTTTGCGCCTGGGCCTCGGTCAGGCCACACCAGGCGACTTCCGGGTCGGTGAACACCACCGCTGGAATCGCGTTGGGTTCGAAGGCGACTTTGTGTCCGGCAATGGCTTCGACGGCGGTGCGGCCTTCGTGCATTGCTTTGTGCGCCAGCATGGGCTCGCCGACGACATCGCCGATGGCGTAGATCGATTGATCGTCAGTTTGCAGCTGCTGGTTCACTTGAATAAAACCTTTGGGGCCGACTTTGACTTGGCTTTTATCGAGGCCGGGAATTTCAGAATTGGGTTTGCGGCCGACCGATACCAGTACGCGGTCGAAAACTTTCTCTTGAACATTGCCGTCCTGCCCTTTGAGCGTCGCGCGAATTCCTGTGCCTTCGTCTTTGACGGAAACGACGGTCGTGTTCAGCAGGATTCCATCGAACAATTTTTCGAGGCGCTTGTGCAGCGGGAGAACCAGGTCGCGGTCCGCGCCGGGCAGGAGTCCGGGGAGCATTTCGACGACGGTGACGCGCGTGCCCAGTGCGGCGTAGACAGAGCCGAGTTCGAGGCCGATGTATCCCCCGCCGACGACGAGCAGAGTGCCGGGAATGTCTTCGAGGTTCAAAGCGCCGGTGGAATCCATCATGCGCGGGGTATCGAGCTTCAGAGTGGGAACAATTGCCGGGCGGGAACCGGTCGCGAGGACGATGCGGTCGAAAGTTAGCAATTCCTCCGAGCCGTCGGCTTTGGTGACGCGCAGAGTTGTAGAGTTCTCGAATGCCGCGCGTCCTTGCAAGTATTTCACCTTGCGCTGCTTGGAAAGAATGCCGAGGCCGCCGGTTAGTTTCTTGACCACGCCTTCCTTCCACGAGCGCAGGCGGGTCAGATCAATCTTCGGCGCGGCGAAATCGATGCCCCAGTTCCTGGCCTGCTCGGATTCCTCGATCAACTTGGCCACATGAAGCAGCGCCTTCGACGGAATGCAGCCGCGGTATAGGCAGACGCCGCCGGGGTTCAGTTCCGGATCGACCAGGGTGACGGTCATGCCGAGGTCGGCAGCCAAGAATGCTGCGGCGTATCCGCCGGGGCCAGCGCCTACAACAGCAATGTTCATGGTTTCGGACATAGGGCTTTAACCACGAAGGACACGAGGGTCCACGAAGGAAACAGGGGTGTCCTTGGCCTTTCTTCGTGAACCTTCGTGTCCTTCGTGGTTCATGGTTTTGATTTATCCCTGCACCGACAGCAGGAACGGCTGCTCGAACGCCTCCGCGATCCAGCGCAGGAAGCGGGCGGCGTCGGCGCCGTCGATCAGGCGGTGATCGTAGGAAAGCGAGAGCGGCAGAATCAGCCGCGGCTCGAACTTGCCTCCATCCTTACCTTGGATCCACTCCGGTTCTATGCGAGACCGCGACAGGCCGAGGATTGCGACTTCGGGATGATTCACGATGGGCGTAAAACCGACGCCACCGATTCCGCCAAGATTCGTGATCGTGAACGTCCCGCCCTGCATTTCGTCGGGAGTAATCTTCTTATCGCGCGCTTTTTTGGAGAGCTGTGATAACTCGACCGCGAGCTCGACAATGTTTTTCTTGTCGACGTCGCGAATCACCGGAACGAGCAGGCCGCGATCCGTGTCGGCGGCCACGCCAATATTGATGTACTGCTTGTAGACAATTTCTTCTTTCTCGATGTCGATACTGGCGTTGAATTGCGGAAACACTTTCAGAGCGGCGGCGCAGACCTTCAGCGCGATCGCGGTGACCGTCATCTTGCCGCCGGCTTCTTCGGCTTTGGGAGCGAAGCGGGCGCGGAGCTGTTCCAGCTCAGTAATGTCGGCGCGGTCGTGCTGGGTGACATGCGGAATCGTGTTCCAGGATTCGGCGAGATGCTCGGCGGTCTTGCGGCGAACGCCGCGCATCGAAACGCGCTCCACCTTGCCCCACTTGGCAAAATCAGGAAGCTTGGGCTGCGCGAAGTGTCCGGCCAGCGGCGCTTGTACCGCAGTGGCAGCGGCTGAGAGCAGCGCCTTGGCGTACGCCTTGATGTCGTCTTCGCTGATGCGGCCGCCGGGGCCGGTGCCTTTGACCTCGTAAATGTCGACGCCGACTTCGCGGGCAAATCGCCGCACGTGCGGAGCGGCGGGAATGGGCTGGCGATGCTCGGTGCCGGCAACTTTGCCGAGTTGCGTGGGCATGGTGAATATCGGCGCCGCCGGCTGCGGCTGGTCGGGTGGGAGCGCCTGTTCCTCTGTCTTGCCCTCGGCGCGGATCGCCGCCTGAAATGCGAGACGCGCGCCATGCTGCCCTGTAACGTGTTCGACCGGAGCGTTACGCACGCGCTGAGCTTCAGCTTGGACTGGAGCTCCGCCTTCGAGCGTGAAGATAACCTGTCCGACCTTGATCTTCTCGCCTTCTTTCACCTTTACTTCTTTAACCACGCCACTGACTGACGACGGAACTTCGACCACGGCTTTGTCGGTCTCCAGTTCCATCACGGGTTGGCCTTCGGAAACTTTGTCGCCGGGTGCGATCATCAGGCGAACCAGATCACCTTGGGAAATGTTTTCTCCGAGTTCGGGGAGTTTGAACTCGCTGGGTCCCGAGGCAACCGCCACGGACGATGCAACTGCCGCAGACGCGGCGGGGGCTGGCGCGGTTCGCGCGGGCGCAGGTCCTTCTTGCGAAGCTGGCGCGGGCACGGGTGCAGATGACTGGGCGGCAGGGCTCACAGAAGATTTGGCCTCCGCTCCATCGACCGTAAAGATGACCTGACCGACTTTGATCTTGTCGCCCTCTTTGACGCGAATTTCCTGCACCGTCCCGCTCACGGATGACGGCACTTCGACGACGGCCTTGTCGGTTTCGAGTTCCATGACTGACTGCCCGGCGCTGACACTGGCTCCAGGCGCAACCATGAGGCGCACGAGGTCGCCTTGTTCGATATTTTCTCCCAGCTCGGGAAGCTTGAATTCAATCACTGCGTCGGTTCCTTTTCCATCTTGTTCTTAAATTCTGGCGCAGCGCCTAAAGGCGCGATTCCTGTGTCGTCGTTGCGACACGCCTGAAGGCGTGCCCTGATACGAATCTTAATGCGAATGTCCGAGTACTAAAGTTAGCTCACCGCTGGATTCGCCTTGTCGGGATTGATCCCCAGTTCCTGAATCGCGCGTTTCACTACATCCGTGCCGATCTTGTTCTCCCGCGCCAACGCTCCCAGCGTAGCCAACACAATGTGTTTGGCATCGACTTCGAAGAAATCGCGCAGAGCCACGCGGCTCTCGCTGCGGCCGAAGCCGTCAGTTCCCAGCGAGACGAGTTGTCCGGGGACCCACTTGCCCAGGCTTTCCGGCAACACCTTCATGTAATCGGACGCCGCAATGAACGGCCCCGGAGCGTCCTTGAACATCTGTGTGACATATGGAACTTTCGCCGCCTCGCCGGGATGCAGCATGTTCCAGCGCTCGCAATCGTTGGCGTTGCGATAAAGCTCCTTGTAGCTGGTGACACTCCAGACATCGCATCCCACGCCGTATTTCTCTTCCAGAATTTGCTGCGCTTTCAGCACCTCGAACATGATGGCGCCGCTGCCCAGAAGCTGCGCGCGCAACTTCGCGTCGCTTTTGGCCGTAGACTTGAAACGATACAGGCCTTTCAGTACGCCTTCGCGGACGTTCCCCGGCATTTCAGGCATCGCCAGCGGTTCGTTACCAACCGTCAGATAGTAGAAGATCGATTCCTGATCAACGTACATGCGCTTGATGCCATCCTGAATAATGATGGCAATCTCGTAGGCGAACGCGGGATCGTAGCAGAGTAAATTCGGCACGGGAAGCGCGAGCACGTGGCTGTGACCGTCCTGGTGCTGCAGGCCCTCGCCGGCGAGCGTAGTGCGGCCGGCCGTGCCGCCGACCAGGAATCCGCGGCAGCGCATGTCAGCGGCAGCCCAGATGAGATCGCCGATGCGCTGGAAGCCGAACATCGAATAATAAATAAAGAAGGGGATCGTGTTGATGCCGTGGTTGGCATATGCCGTTCCCGCCGCGATGAACGAGCACATCGATCCCGACTCGGTGATGCCTTCCTCAAGAATCTGGCCGTTCTTGGCTTCCTTGTAGTAAAGCAGCGTGTCCATGTCGACGGGTTCGTAGTTCTGACCCACGCTTGAATAAATTCCCACTTGTCTGAATAAAGCTTCCATGCCGAACGTGCGGGCTTCGTCGGGAACGATGGGGACGATCAGCTTGCCGAGTTCGGGATCGCGCAGCAACTTCGCCAGCAGGCGCACGAAGACCATAGTGGTGGAGACTTCGCGTCCGTCGGTGCCTTTGTGAAATTCCTCGAAGTGCGTATCCGGGATCGCGGGCAGCGCCTCGGCCCGCACTCGGCGGGTGGGCATGTATCCGCCTAACTGCTGGCGGCGCGCCTGCATGTACTTGATTTCGGCGCTGTCGTCGGCCGGGCGGTAGAACGGAGCGTTGTGCAATTCGTCGTCAGGAATCGGGATTCCGAAGCGCGAGCGGAACATCTGCAATTCGTCTTCGTTCAATTTTTTCTGCTGGTGCGTGATGTTCTTGCCTTCGCCGGCCTCGCCGAGACCGTAGCCCTTGATGGTCTTGGCCAGAACGATAGTCGGAGCGCCCGTAGTATCAACCGCCGCGCGGAACGCCGCATGAACCTTGATGGGATCGTGCCCGCCCAGACGCATGCGCGAAAGTTGATCGTCGGAAAGATGTTCGACCATCTTCAGCAGGCGCGGATCGGAACCGAACAAGTTCTGGCGGAAGTACGCGCCGCTCTCGACGAAATATTTTTGATATTGCCCATCGCTGACCTCGCCCATTCGCTTGACCAGCAGGCCGTCGCGATCATTGGCGATGAGGCTGTCCCAATCGGAGCCCCAGATGCATTTGATGACGTTCCAGCCCGCGCCGCGGAAAATGGCTTCCAGTTCCTGAATGATTTTTCCGTTGCCGCGCACCGGGCCGTCGAGCCGCTGCAGGTTGCAGTTCACCACGAAAATCAGGTTGTCGAGTTTTTCGCGCGAGGCCAAGGTGATCGAGCCGAGGGATTCCGGTTCGTCCATTTCGCCATCGCCCAGAAACGCCCAGACCTTGCCGCCGGTCGATTGCTTGAGCCCGCGATTCTCCAGATACTTGATGAAGCGCGCGTGGTAAATCGCCTGAATCGGACCCAGCCCCATGGAAACGGTGGGAAACTCCCAGAATTCGGGCATGAGCCAGGGGTGAGGATAAGAACTCAGTCCGCCGCCGGGCTTGAGTTCGCGGCGGAAGTTCTCCAGCTTTTCTTTCGAAATACGGCCTTCGAGATAGGCGCGGGAATAAATCCCAGGAGCGGCGTGACCCTGAAAGTAGACAACATCGCGATCGCCACTTTCGGTCTGCGCGCGGAAGAAATGGTTGAACGCAACTTCATAGAGCGTGGCGGCGGAGGCGAACGTCGAAATGTGGCCGCCGATGCCTTCCTGAATCTTGTTGGCGCGCACCACCATGGCCAGCGCATTCCAGCGAACCAGGCTCTTGATGCGGCGTTCCATCTCCTGGCTGCCGGGAAACGGCGGCTGCTGCGATGGAGCGATGCTGTTCTGGTAAGGCGTAGTCGCCGTAAACGGCAGATTGATGCCGGCTTCGCGGCGGGCGTGCAGCGACAATTGCTGCAGCAGCCGGCCTGCCCGGTCGGGGCCGCCTTCCGCAAGAACATAGTCCAGAGAGTCGACCCACTCCCTGGTTTCTAAAACCTCTAAGCCGTTGGTTTCCGTCTGAGCCACGTCTGGTTTCTCCGTCGTAGAATGCGCAATACTCCATCATATTCAATCGCGCGGATTTTTGCTCGGAGGGCATTAGGCCTCTGTCCGGGTTTAGAATCGGTGCGTCGGCGGTGGAAGGACTGTTAGGAGGACGCATGTTGCGAATCGTACTGCTGTTGGCCGTGGTTGTGGTGCTGATCGTGCTCGTCCCGCGTCTGTTGTCGCATTCGCCCTCGCCCTCCGAGGGCAGCGTTGCTCCTGACTTCACGTTGCCTTCGCAGGAAGGCTCGCCCGTCAGCCTGAAGGATTATCGCGGAAAGTGGGTGGTCCTCTATTTCTATCCCAAGGACCAGACCCCAGGCTGCTCCCGCGAGGCGCACAACTTTCAGGTGGATCAGCCAAAGTATGCCGAGCGCAACGCGGTGGTTCTGGGCGTAAGCCTCGACAGCGTGGACTCGCACAAAAAGTTCTGCGCCAAGGAAGGACTGAATTTTAAGCTGCTGGCCGACACCGAGCACAAAGTCACCGACTCCTACGGATCGCTGACCAATCTCGGGCTCGTGAAATTCGCGGCGCGGCATACTTTCCTGATCGACCCCAGCGGCAAGATCGCGAAGGCTTACACCAGCGTTGACCCGCTGAAGCACAGCGATGAAGTCCTGGCGGAGCTGGATGCGCTGGAGAAATTGGCAGCAGCCAAGTAGGCTTTCGTGAAAACTTGGCCAGTTCGGGCTCGCAGTGCTGACTCGTCCCAGGACGCGCGCCGCCGACGTAAACTAACAACATGGCGACTGCGGCCAGCAACGACGTGAGTAAGCGGCCGGGCACACACGCGAACTACCGCTTCCCGCCCGGCTTCCAAAGAAATCTTCTCTGGTTCGCCTTCCGCAGATTCCGCCCGGCAAATCCGATCCTGCTGTTTCAGCACCTGGCGCAGGAATATGGCGACATCGCTCATTACAAGATCGGATGGAATCACATCGTATTCCTGAACCACCCGGACTACATTCGCGAAGTGCTCGTGGTGCAGAACGACAACTTCATCAAGGAACGCACGGTACGGCGCACGAAAATGCTGCTCGGCGAGGGCATGATCACCAGCGAAGGCGCGCGGCATCGCGCCCAGCGGCAGGTAGCGCAGCCGGCGTTTCATCGGCAGCGCATTCCGGAATATGCAGGCATGATCGTCCGGGAGGCTGCACATTTAAGCGACCGCTGGCGCGACGGCGAGCAGCGCGATATTTCGACCGACATGATGCAACTCACGCTCAACGTGGTTGCGCAGACTCTTTTTGCAACTGACCTTGCCGAGCAATCGGGCGACGAAGTGGGCGAACTGGCCGACGCCATCAACCGCATCATGGGCCTCTACAACTTTCTGGTGATGCTGCCGGCGGCGGAGTGGCTGGTGCATGTGCGGCCTCCCGGCCTCGCCGCGTTCGTGAGAGCGCGTAAGCGAATTGACGCGGTCGTCTATCGCATGATCGCCGCTCACCGCCAGCGCGGCTCGCATGGCGGCAGCCTGCTTGACCTGATGCTGGCCGCTTCGCCGGATCAAAGTCCTGCTTCGGAGCAGTCCCTCCGCGATCAGGTCATCACAATTTTTCTCGCGGGATATGAAACCGTAGCCAACGCGCTCTCCTGGACATGGTATCTGCTCTCGCAGAATCCTGAGCGTGAGCGCCGCCTCCATGAAGAAATTGACCACGAGCTGCAGGGCCGCCTGCCCACGTTCGACGACGTTCCTCGCCTGCGGTATGTCGAGATGGTGCTGGCGGAGTCGATGCGGCTCTATCCGCCGGCGTGGGCGATGGGACGCTACGCCCGCCATGATTTTCAGTTAGGCGACTTTTTCCTGCCGGCGAAAACGACCGTACTGATGAGCCAGTTCATCACGCATCGCGACGCCAGGTTTTTCCCCGATCCTCAGCGTTTCGATCCCGAACGCTTTACACCCGAAGCCCGGTCGCGGCGAACCAAGCTGACATATTTTCCTTTCGGCGCCGGCGCCCGACAGTGCATCGGCGAGTCGTTCGCATGGATGGAGGGTGTGTTGCTGTTGGCGACGCTGGCGCAGAAGTGGAAGTTGAAACTTGTACCGGGCCATCGCGTCGAGCCCGAGCCGCTGATTACGTTGCGCCCAAAGTACGGCATGAAGATGGTCGTGGAGCGGCGGACTCCCTTCGACGAATTCGGGGTTGGCCCTCGTCCGCCGGGCGAAGCGTAGCTGTCGATTGTGGATTGCGCAACCCGGACGAATGCGTCCCGCTACGCGAGCTTCGTGGGTCCCAAGTTACTTTTCTGCGAGATACATTTCGGCAACGTGCTGCGTGATCTTTCCCGGCTCGGCGCCTTCCAGATTCGAGAGCACAACCACAGTCAACTGATCGTCCACGTAGCGGTCGATGGCAGTCTCAAAACCTTGCCAGGCTCCATCGTGATGAATGCATCGGTGTCCGGCCCGCTGCTCGATAAACCATCCGAACCCGTAGTTGCCTTTGTTGGTCTGACCATTCTTCAGCTTCACTGGAGTCCACATGAGATCGAGGCTTGATCGCTTCAGCAGTTTCTCGGTGTAGAGCGCGGCGTCCCACTTGGCCAGATCGAGAATGTTGAAATACAAACTGCCGTCCGCAGTAGTGTTCACCATGGGCGCGACCCACTCCTGATTTTTCAATTCGCCTTTGACCACCCGGTAGCCCGCGGCGCGATTGGGAACAATATCGGCTTCGCTGATGATCAGTGTAGTGCTCATGCCCAGCGGCTGAAAGATTCTCTGCTGTAAGAAGTCGCCGTAGAACTCTCCGGTCACGCGATGAATCAGAATTCCCAGCGTCACGTAGCCGAGATTGCTGTAGTCCCATTTGGTGCCAGGCGGGTACGCGAGGGGAAGGCTTTCGATCAGCTTCAGCTCTTCGGCTTCGGTCCAATCTTTGCGCATGTCAAAGTCTTTTGGATAGTCACCAAAGCCTGCGGTGTGACTGAGCAGCTCGCGCACGGTCACGTTTCTCCAGGCAGGCGGAGCGTCGGCAAAGTATTTCGTGAGAGGATCGTCGAGGCCGATCTTGCCCTCCTCGACCAGCATCATCACGGCGGTTGCCGTGAATTGTTTCCCCACAGATCCCGACTGAAAGATCGTCTCCGGCTTTACCGGCACTTGTAATTCCATATTGGCCAGTCCAAAACCTTCGGCCCGAACGACCTTGCCGCCTTTCACGACCAAAAGCGACAGGCCGGGAATGTGCTGGCGTTGCATCTCTGCCTTGACGTACTCGGTGACGGCAGAGGTGGTCGCGGGACTCTGCGCTTGGACGGAACGAATGGTGAAGAGCAAGGTCAGACAAACGGCGCAAAAAGAGAATCGGCGAAGATTCATGGGTATGCAGAGTGCTGATTTGCGACCTGAGTCTAGCGGCAACTGCGCCTCTCGGCAAGCGTGACGCTGCGGTCTCTGCGGCGAATGTTTTTCAACCACAGTGGACACAAAGGACACAGAGGAGATTCTTACCCTCTACCCCGAAACTGGATGATGTGCCGCCGGTCGCGTTTTGACGGGCGGCCTTGTGGCAAGATTTCGAATTCGCGCATGGCTTTCCGCTCCGCGGCCATCTTCTGGCGAAGTTCCCGGCTCTCGTCAGTCTCGCGGTAAAGCGTCCGCGCGATCGATGCCGGACCGCGCACCTCGCTGAGCAGCAGCACTTCCACCTGAAAGTCGCCTCCCTCGTTGGTTACGCGCAACTGGTCCCCGACCCGCACTTCGCGCGCCGCCTTGGCGGGCTGCCCGTTCGAAAGAATTCGCCCGAGTTCACAGGCATGCTTCGCAAGCGGGCGCGTTTTGAAAAAACGCGCCGCCCACAGCCAGATATCCATCCGTACGCCGGTCATCCGTTTATTTTCCTACAAGGCCGATCAGAATTGCTCCAGCTTTAAGACACGCCAGGTTAAGACTGAAGACCATCAAAAGTGAAAAATCAGATCGCTGGCCACGGTCAGCTGATTCTGCCGTCGACCGTAGTCATAAGCCTTCCTATCCCAGGCCCGCTCGAAGCGCAATTCCGGGCGAATCTGGACCGTTGAGCCGATCCAGTGACACCACATGAAGGTATTTTCGGAATACCGAGTGGCGTAACCCGTGCGCTGGCCCTTTTTGTCGTTGAGAAAGTCGCTGCGAAACGACAGGAAGTCATGCGCGGAAAGTTCCTTCTGCAAGAAATTAACGACGGCATATTCCGGCGCGGTGCAACGCTGTTCTCCAGGCAAGCAGTAAGCTGCATTCGCGCCGGCTTCCGGTGGAATCGTCCCACTGATCGCAGGCACGTCGCGCTCATACATGTACCAGGTTTCGGTCGCCAAGTGCACGGTCTTTGAGAACTTGTGATACCAGGTGGCGTCATACTGCTGGAGATTGTTGTAGGCATACTTGCCGTCGTTGATTCCGTTGGCGCACACGTAATAGTTGTCGTTTACCGAAGTAGATGTGTAGCCGACGCAGGCGGTTCCGGAAGGCTTGGCATCCGAAGTCCATGGGGCAACATCGTGGCCGGCGGTAATCCCGAGTTGCACCAGCCAGTGGTCGTTCAGCTTCACCGTCGCCATCAGACCCGTGTCGGTGAACGGATCAATCGCATACAGCAGAGAATGGCTGAAGATGTAGTTATTGGGCGCCAGTTGCGCCTCGATCCCGGGCACTGAGATGAAACGCCCCACCCTCAGATTCATTCCCTGCGCCACCTGCGGAATGTAAATATCGATATATTCGAGCGTCGGATCAAAGCCATATTGACGTTGATCGTTCACCCACTGGCCGCTCCCGTAACCCTTCGCCGTGGTATAGCGATAGTCGGTGCCGTAGAGTGCGGTCAGGTGATAGCCCCAGTCGACGTGATCGCGCTGCACGGAGTCGGGCAAGCGCTCGGCGTAGAGAACGAACTGGTTCATCTCGAAGCGATTCGAGTAGACATCATTTGCTTCGGGCGCGTTGCGGTTCGTCGACGTGCTGAAGTTCAGCGTGGGATCGATCCATCCATAAATCTTGGTGCGACAAATCTGGGTGCGGCTGCTCGCCTCGTTGATGGCTGTCATCAGCGGATAACTGTTCGTGTCCGGCTCTCCAATCACGGGCGAGCCGCCATACGACCAGTCCGAGTTCGGAAAGGGCGGCGAATCCAGCGGCGAGGGAACTCCGCGCCGCGCCGGAGCGGGCGAGGACGAAGCCGGCGCGAACCAGTCCTGCCGGTAAAACTCCGCCCAGCGTGCGAAGAAGCTTTTCACAGGGTTGGGCTGCGGAGATTCGGGGAGGTGTTGGCCGGATTGTCCCGCTGGTTCTCCGGTCTGTTGCGCGGCACAGAGCTGAGCGCCCAAGAAAACCAGCGTCCCCAACATCAAGACAGAGAAGATGTAAGCATCGCGACCGGGGGAGCTCTTTAGGCGTTTTGATGGCATGCTAAGAACAGAAATGGCTTGACCATCGTCTCGATCGACACGACAGGTGGAGATCGGTGGCAACTGCACCCGACTGAGGAAAACTCTAAGGAACTACGGGAAAAGATTTGGAGGCGCGGGTCGGAATCGAACCGACGCATAAAGGTTTTGCAGACCTCTCCCTTACCACTTGGGTACCGCGCCCCTGCCCCTACGTTAGCGTTCCGGCCGGAAAAAGTCCATCGGCGGAGAGCAGGCTGGAAATAAGGAATCTGGAGCGGGAGACGGGGGTCGAACCCGCGACATCGACCTTGGCAAGGTCGCGCTCTACCACTGAGCTACTCCCGCTCGACTGGAAAATTATATCGCATTTGCGGTTCGGAAAGCTCCCGCCTCGCCGCCGCGACAGTTACTGCGGTTCCTGCAAGGCGAACTCCACTTCAATCTTCTTCGCGGCGCGGTCGAGCTTGGCGATGCGAAAGCTGCGAACCTGCCCGGCGCGAGCGGGTTCCGCCTTCGCGGTCGGGCTCGAACCGCTCTTCCAGCGCGCCTGCAGCATCGAACTCAGCGAAGACAGATCCGCCTTCGAATCCTTGGGTGCCTCGGCCTTCGCCGGAGCGGCCGCTGCCGCCTTCACCTTGCACGTGGCATGAATGCCTTCGCCCAGCTCCACGCGAGCAGACCCTCCGGATTCTTCCATCATCCGCCCCGTGACCACGTCGCCTTCATTGTGCTCAGCGATGTATTCGTCGAGACCAGTCGGAATGAGCTGCTTCATGCCCAGCCGCATCTGCCGCTTCTCGAGATCAATGGCGAGCACTTGCGCCTTAACGACTTGTCCGACGCGCAGCCTATCGTGAGGAGTATTGATGCGTTTTTCGGCCGTGATGTCGCTGACGTGCACCATGCCTTCGATGCCTTCAGAAAGCTGCACAAATGCGCCGAATTTGGTCAGGTTGGTGACAGGTCCTTCGACGGCTGACCCAACTTGAAAACGCTGCGCTACTTCGGCCCAAGGATCGCCCAATGCCTGCTTGAGTCCCAGCGAGAGGCGATGCTCAGCAGCGTTCACTTGCAGGATGACCACCTCGACGGTCTCGCCCGGCTTGACCACGTCGCTGGCCTTCCTGATTTTGCCCTTCGACCACGACATTTCTGAAATGTGAATCAGTCCCTCAATGCCCGGCTCCAACTCCACGAATGCTCCGAACTCCATCAAGCGCGTGACGGTGCCATGCACGCGCTCGCCGGCTTTGAACTTCTGGGCGACGGCGTCCCAGGGATGCGGTTGCAGCTGCTTCAGGCCGACGGAGATGCGCTTCTTATCGCCCTCCGACCCGACTTTGAGCACTTTCACTTCGACTGACTGCCCCGCGGAGAGCACGTCAGCGGGCTTGTTTACGCGGCCCCAGGCAATGTCGCTCACGTGCAGCAGCGCATCCACTCCGCCGAGGTCGACGAATGCACCGTAATCAGTCAGGCTGCGCACCGTGCCGCTCACCGTCTCGCCTTCTTTGATCTGCGAATAGAACTTGTCCTTGGCCGAGCGTTCTTCTTCCTCGGCCACCGCACGACGATCTACTACGACATCCTCGTCCGTAACGTCGAGCTTGATGATGCGGCAGCGAATCTCCTGCCCCACCAGCTTCTCCATGTCAGCCGCGTCGCGAACTCCGCTGCGCGAGGCTGGCATGAACGCCCGCACGCCCACGTCGACGCTGAACCCGCCCTTGATCACACCAGTCACCGTCCCCAGCACGGTCATCTTGTCGGCAAACGCCTTCTCCAGAGCCGACCAATCCATGGGACGTTCGACTTTGAAGAGCGAGAGTTCGTAATAGCCGTCGAGGTCGCGGCCCTTGACTGTGACCAGCGCTTTGTCGCCCGGCTTTAAGGTTTCGCCTTGCAGCGCCGCCAGCGGCAGGATGCCTTCCGACTTGTATCCGATGTCGAAGAACACAGCTTCGGCGTTCACGGCAATCACCGTGGCTTGTAGTTGCCGGCTGCCTTCGGTCTTCCGGGAACTGGTCTTCTGATACTGCGAGAGAATGTCGCCGAACGACTCGGTGCTTTCGACGGCAGGTTGGTTTTCCGGATTAGGGGAAACTGGAGTGGACTTAAAAGGTTCGGCCATGAAAGGTTACAGCCCTCGACGCGGGATAAGATTCATTAGGATAACACCGCAGACGCCCGCCGCCTCTAGTGCCGCGCCCACTGCGGATCATCCTCCGCCTTCACGATCTCGCCGTCGCGCATGTGGATGATGCGGTTGCCGTACTCTGCGGCAGCCGGGTTGTGCGTGATCATCAGCACGGTTTGACCCAGTTCCTGGTTCGACAGCCGCAACATGCCGAGCACCACGTCGGAGTTTTTGGAATCCAGATTGCCCGTGGGTTCGTCGGCCAGCACGACCGCGGGCTTGTTGATGAGAGCGCGCGCCAAGGCTACGCGCTGCTGCTCGCCACCGGAAAGTTCCGACGGGCGATGCCCCAGGCGCTTGGTCAGCCCGAGCAGGTCGGTGATGCGATTGAAGTGCGCCGGATCGCCGTTGCCATTGCCGGAAATTTCCTGCGCCATCAGGATGTTGGAGCGGGCGTCGAGCGTGGGCAGCAAGTTGAACTTCTGGAATACGAAGCCGATTTTGCGCTTGCGCATGCGGGTACGCTCGGCGTCAGAGAGCTTGGCCAGGTCGTCGCCATCGAGCACCACGCTACCGCCGTCGGCTTTTGTGAGTCCGCCTAGAAGATAAAAGAGCGTCGACTTCCCGCTGCCCGACGGACCGACCACGCTGACAAATTCGCCCTTCTGCACGCTGAAGGAAATGCCGCGCAGCGCCTCGACCTCAATTTTGCCGACGTGGTAAGTTTTGCGCAGGTCCTTGGCTGCAATGAATGCCGCTTCGATAGGTGCCGTTTCGATGGATGCTCCGCCCATGCCTGCATGAATCTTACACGAAGGGTTGCGCCAAGCGCGGACCCGCGCCGTGTCACTCAAGAAACTGTATGGGAGATTACCTCAGGCCGCGCCGACCTGGCGGGAGATTGGCTCTGGCCGATGCAGCATGCGCTTGGGCCCGCGCTTGCGGACCAACAACAACCGCACGCGCTCCAGCAGATCGACCGGCGCGTACATCCCCTTGGTGAGGAAGACATCCGCCTGCGAGTCGTGATCGTAAATGCGGACTTTGCTGGAGATGAGGATGGCGGGCGTGTGCGGCGCCGATTCTTTGATCCTGGCGATCAGTTGCGGACCGTCGAGTCCCGGCATCGCCATGTCGGCAATCACCAGATCGACTCCGCCTTGCAGGAAGCGGGCCAGCGCTTCTTCTCCGCGGGTGAAACTGGCCACGCGGTAGCCACGGGTTTCCAGCATGATTTTACGGTGGGAAAGAGACTGTTCGTTGTCATCTACACACAGGATCGTGCGCTTTGGTTTCATCAGCCTTCCGCAATCTGCCGGGCGCGACCGCGGCAGCGGCTCGCAAAACCAACAGAGGTTTTTCTCTATATGAAGAATGTCAGAGCGAGATGAATCCTAACGGCAAGCACGATCGCTGTAAAGTAGCGCCGATGCTAATGGGACTTTCTGGCCATTGATTATTTTTCGTGTCAGTGCGCGGCTGTGTTTACCGCAGCTTGCGCAAGCTCTGCTAGAGAAATACTTCGCCGCGCATTACTTCGATTGCGTTGCCGCCAACGCGGACGTTAACTATCCGGTTATCGCCGCGATCATTCTGGCGTCCCGCGCGCACAAAAATCCGGCTCGGCCGCCGCATTTCAATGCCCTGCTCGATCAGCACACGCTCGTCGGGTTTGGCGACTCCGTGCGCTACCATCCACGCGGCGGTGCAGCCCGCCGCCGAACCCGTGGCCGGGTCTTCTCCGTTGTAGAACAGCATGCGGGCGTGCAAACGGGCCGCTGGATCGACGGTTTCACGCGCCACGAAATACAGGAATTTCCCGCCTGTCTTCTCCAGATACTCGCTCGCGCGGCTCAGATCAATCCGCAACTCCTGGATGACTGCCAGAGATTTCAGCGGAGTAATCGTGTAAGCGAGCCCCGTCGACACGGTCTCGATCGGCAGCCCCGGATCGAAATCTCCCACGCTCAATCCGGTCGCCCGCGCCACCGCTTCGCGATCATGCTGAATTCCGAACACGGGATCTACCTGCGTCATCTCGCCAAAAACTGCCGGGCCAGCCGCGTCTTCAAATCGGACGGGAACTTTCCCTACGTTCAGTTCGAGCGCGATCTCTTTCGCCCCAGTCTCCCCGCGCAACGCAAATGCCGTCCCCAGCGTGGGATGTCCCGCAAACGGCAACTCTTCCTGCACCGTGAAAATTCGCACCCGCACACCGCGCTCGCGCTCAATCTCGGAATCGCGCGGCAGGATGAAAGTCGTCTCCGACAGATTCATCTCCTTCGCGATCGACTGCATCTCGGCGTCGCTCAACCCGCGCCCGTCGAAAAATACCGCCAGAGAATTTCCCTCCAGCGCCTTGGAAGAAAACACATCCCACTGCGCCATGCTTAGCCGCCGCTTGTCATCCATAAGAAATCCCGTGAACAAAACGCTGCTGCCCAGTAAAAGGATGAAAAACGCCGCCATTGCGATGCAGAAAGGCTCGCGGTACCGTTTGACAGGGGTCGCTGGCGCGACCTATCCTAATCGGCATGGTTCGTCAGAGTATGGTTCGTGAGAGTACGGTACGTTCCTTTGCCGCCGACACCATGGCCTGTTGTTGCCTCCGGCCGGCGTGTGGATAGGGACTTTAGCCTTTGATTTCCCTGACCCATCCGCCGCCAAGCGGGTGGGTTTTGTATTTGGACCCGATTCCCTGATTCGGGCGGAGCCGGCCTGGAATTGGCAATTGCCCAATACCCGAGTAATACGATAGACTTTTAGGTAACTGAGGAGAAAAACATGACAACCGCGACAGAATCCGAAACCTATAGCGTTCCCCGCATCAATGACATCGCCCCGGACTTTACCGCCGAAACCACGCAAGGAACGATTCACTTCCACGACTGGATCGGCGACGGCTGGGCTATTTTATTTTCGCACCCCAAAGACTTCACGCCCGTCTGCACCACCGAACTCGGCTCCATGGCGAAGCTGCAGCCGGAATTCGCCAAGCGCAATACGAAGATCATCGGCCTGAGCGTCGACCCCGTCACCAGCCACGGCAAGTGGGCGGCCGACATTGAAGAGACCCAGGGCGCGAAGGTTACCTACCCGCTGATCGGCGACCCGCAACTGAAAATTGCCAAGCTCTACGGCATGCTGCCCGCCGCTGCCGGGGAGACCAGCGAAGGCCGCACTCCCGCCGATAACGCCACCGTGCGCACCGTCTTCGTCGTCGGGCCTGACAAAAAGGTCAAGCTGCAGCTCAGCTATCCCATGACCACGGGCCGCAACTTCGACGAAATCCTCCGCGTCATCGATTCCATACAGCTCACCGCGAAACACAAAGTAGCGACCCCGGCGAACTGGAAGCAGGGCGAAGATGTGATTATTACGGCTGCGGTCTCCAACGAAGAAGCCGCACAGAAGTTCCCTGGCTACAAAACGATCAAGCCGTATCTGCGGACCACAACTCAGCCGAAGTAGTGGACGGGCGGCCCACCCCTTTCGGGGAAGGTTTCGTCTGCTTCATTTCAAATGAGGTTGCCTCATCCTTCCGCATTCTTTGTTCTTTGCGGAAGGGTGGGAGGCAGACTGCCAGCCGTGCCACTTCTGTCCGCCTTCATCGTGGCACATGCATGCAGAAACTGAGCTTCCGTTTATACTCATCGCGATTCGGTTTTGGCATTAGCGGCTTCTGCCCTAGCCGCAAAAAACGCGGCTAGGATGGGGCACGCTCGAATCGTTTTGTCTTTCAGAGCTGGCACGGAAGCGCATGCGGTCCGGTGATCGTCCCGGTCTTCAAAACCGGCGGGCGGCAGGCAATCCTGTCACCGGTGGGTTCGACCCCCACTCGCTTCCGCCATTTTCTGAATCGGGTTATCTGTAGGGGTTTCCGAATCCCAAGCTCCGTCGCCTCTGCGGACCTGGACTGGAAGTCACTGACTTTCCGGCGCCCGTACGTCCGTTGCGGGCTCAAGCGAGCGTGGTTCAGACCTATTTCCGCCCAGCCATGCGAACGCGACGCGCACGATAAAGACGTTCAGCAATATCGAGATCAACGATGCGGCGATGGCCGTACTGAAAACATTTTCGCCCACCATCTCCGCCGAACGCGCGGCCTGCATCACCACGAACGAGAGTTCGCCAATTTGTGTTAGCCCCGCAGCCACCAGAATCGCGGTGCGGATCGGATAGCGGAAGGCCCATACAACCATGGTCCAAACTAGAAGTTTGGCGCCCACAATCAGCACAAGCATCAGTCCGAGAAGTGGCAGGTTGTGCAAGATGACCGTAGGCTCAACTAAGGTCCCGAGCGAAACGAAGAACAGAGCTACGAAGGCGTCGCGAAGGGGAACGAGCTGAGCATGGGCATCGTGAAGGTCGGGCAGATTGCTGATGGATACGCCTGCGAGAAACGCGCCAAGGGCTACGGAAAATCCGACGGCCTGTGCGAGCTCAGCCGTCCCGAGGCAAATAGCGATCGCAACCAGCAGGAGGAGTTCCGAGTTACAGGTTTTCTTGACCCACCGCAGAAAGGGCGGGATTACTTTCATCGCCACGAAGACCAGCGGGATAAGCAATAGCAGAGCCTTGCCGAGAACCCAGGCTGCAGGAAAGATCCCTCCGTCTTTGGATTTGCCCAAGACCGGAATCACCAGGGTCATACAGATGACAGCGAGATCTTCGACGAGCGTGATGCCGATCATCACGCGTCCGTAGGTTGTCGCCAGTCTTCCCGCGTCGCTCAATATACGCGCCAGCACCATGGTGCTCGCGACCGACACCGCCGCTCCGATGACGAACCCTTCCGTCAGGCTCCACCCCAACAACTTTCCAGAGCCCATGGCGATGCCGAGTATCAGTAGAATCCCGATCGGGCCGCCAACCAGAGCAACCCATTTCACGCGCATCAGGTCAGAGACGGAGAACTCGGCTCCAATCGAGAACATCAGCAGCACCACCCCAACCTCGGCCAGCACTTCGAAACTGTGCAAATCCGAGAGATGCGGCCCCGGGGTGAACGGACTGATGGCGATTCCGCCTAAAACGAAGCCGAGAATCAGAGGAAGGCGAAGACGCCACGCCACCAAGCCTCCAAGTATGGCGGCCAGGAATATGTAGCTAAGATCGCGGAAGAGAATCGGATTAGGTTCCATTTTCTTTATCCTCAAACATCTTGGGATTCCTCAATAAAATTGGAATCTTATACTACCGGCTTCGGTCGGTGTGCTAAGCCTCCGTGTGTTAAGCCCAAGATCCTCAGTTTTAGAATCCAGATTCATCGCGGATTCACGGGCATGCACCGTCCGTCTTAGGCCGGCGGCTGGACGCGCGGAAGTACCACTCTTGCCTGGCAGCCCATCTGGTCAGTGCGGTTCAGGAGTTCAATTGACCCGCCGTGTGCCTCGGCGATCTGCCGCGAGAGCACCAGACCGATTCCGCTGCCGGAAGGCTTGGTCGTATAGAACGGGACAAAAACGTTAGCAGGATTGCCCAGCCCAGGCCCGTTATCTTCGATGGTGAGAATCAGGTCCTTCTCGGTCAGCTCCCACCGTACAAAGACGAGTGGGTTCCTTGCCGGTAGGGAGCCGAGTGCCGCGTTATGAGCGGGCGCCGAATGATGAGGTTCCAGCGCCGCTTCCACTGCATTGCGCGTCAAGTTGATCAGCATTTGCTCGAGCAGATCCGGGTCAACCATCAATTCGGCCGCGGGACTCGGCAGCACCTGTACCGGCAAGCTGGCCAGGGCAGCCACGCGTTGAACGATCGGAGCGAGATGAGTCTTGCGTACGATGGGCGGCGGCATTTGTGCGAGTTGCCGGTAGGCCTGCAGAAAGCGATTGAGGGAGTCGGCCCGTGCCTCGATAATGGAGAGCCCGCGCTCGAAATCCTCCGGGCGGTCCGACTCTGGCGACGGATTCGAGATCTTCGCCCGCAACGTGCCGGCGATGGACTTGATGGGCGTCAGCGAGTTGTTGAGCTCGTGGCCCAGTACGCGAATCAGACGCTGCCAGGCCCCTCGTTCTTCTTCGCGCAGAGCGCGGCTCACGTCGGACAAAACGATCAGCGTATGGGGCACGCCTTTCTGGCGAAACGAACTGCGCCGCACCAGCCAGCGCGCATTCGGGCCTTGAAAAGGGAGTGGAACGACTGTTTCACTTTCCGCATTCATGCAGGCCGCTAACCCAATCTGTTGTGCAGTGCGGCCCAGAAGCCGCACGGAAGGCTGCTGCAGCAGGCGTTCTCCGGCAGAATTCACCAGGCGCAGAATCTGGTCAGGATCAAACGTGAAGAGTGGAACCTCGATTTCTTCGACCACGCGACGCAAGAGAGCGGCCGCTTCAATGGCACGAATCCGCTGATCGGCAAGCAGGTCGGCCAATGCGTTTACTTCGAGTGAGAGTTCGCCGAGCGCGTCGTCGGTGGCAGCTCCCCGCGCCCGGAATGAATAGTCTTCTTCCCGCAAAGCGGCGATCACGTTCGCCAGCGTCTGCAAAGGCCGCGTGGTCTGTTCCTGAAGCGCCATCGCCAGCAGCCACCATACGAACAGCTCGGCGAACATCAGAGCGAGCTTGGACTCCAGTGTCCAGGGCTGCTGCCAGATGAAGATGCCGCTGACGACAAGTGCGGGAAGCGCCACCAGCAGCGCGTACAGATTTACCCTCCGCTCATACAGCAGGCGAACCCGTTTTCGTGGAGGCTTGCGCGCGCTGGGATGGGATGTCCCTTGCGGGCTAGAGCCCATACTTCTCCATCCTCCGGTAGAGGGCGCCGCGGCTGAGGCCCAGAGTCTCCGCGGCCTGGCTCACATTGCCCTGAGAACGCTGCAAGGCCTTGCGGATCAGAATGGCTTCCACAGATTCCAGGCTGAGTTCTTCGAGGTTCTGGCTTTGCGGACGCAGCATGTCCAGTCCCAGGTCGGCACGCTGGATCTCGCTGCCACGGCACATCAGCACCGCGCGCTCGAGCGTGTGCTCGAGTTCCCGCACATTGCCCGGCCAGGAATATTGCATCAGCAATTGCAGAGCGGAAGCTTCAAAGCCCGTGATCGGCCGCCGGTAACGCGCCGCGTAGCGCGTCAGAAAATGCACGGCGAGGGCCGGAATGTCTTCCCGGCGTTCGCGCAAAGCCGGCACATGGATCTCGACCGTATTCAGCCGGAACAGCAAGTCTTCGCGAAACTGTCCGGAAACGCAGGCCGCCCGAAGATCGGCGTTCGTGGCCGAAACCACTCTTACATCGACCCGCACTGCGCGCGATGAGCCGACGCGTTCGATCTCGCCTGCTTCCAGCACGCGCAACAATTTGGCCTGCTGCCGAATAGGAATATTTCCAATTTCGTCGAGGAAGATAGTGCCGCCGTCGGCCAGCTCAAAACGCCCGATGCGGTCATAACGGGCATCAGTAAACGCGCCTTTCACATGCCCGAAGAGTTCACTCTCAAAGAGCCCTTCGGGGACAGCTCCTGTGTTCACCGAGACCATAAGGCGCAACGCCCGCCGTGAGACTGCGTGCAGCGTCCGTGCCACGACTTCCTTACCCGTGCCGTGTTCACCGGTGATCAGGACATTCGCGTCGGAAGGGCCGATGCGGGTAATGGCATCGAGGACGGATTGCATGACGGGGGCGGCTGCAATAAACTCGGGGCGCCCGTCAGCCTGCAGCAGACGGTTCTGCGCAGCCAGCCGCTCAGCTCGCTGCAACGCCCGGCGAAGATCAACCTGCGCCCGGAGGATGGTAAGCAACCGCTCGTTCTCCCAGGGCTTCTGGATGAAGTCTCGCGCTCCACGACGCATTGCCTCCACAGCCAGTTCAATGTTGGCCCAGGCGGTCATGACAATGACGGGCACGGTGTTGTCGAGGGCAACAATCTCGGAAAGAAGGTCGAGCCCTTCTTGTCCGGATGTCGTGTCCCGCGTGTAGTTCAGGTCGATGAGCACTGCATCATAGGACTCCGTGGCAAGCGCATCGCGAACTAGAGCTGGAGATTTTGCAGTCTCCACATCGTACCCCTGAGGACGCAAGAGGAGTTCGAGCGCCTCGAGAACATGCTGCTGGTCATCGGCTGCCAGGATGCGGGGCCGGTCGTAGCTGCCTTTGGTGACGGCGGGAAGTCCTCCGGATTTGGCGGAAGTTGGCATAGCGGAAACCGGCACGACCAATTATGGGCTCGCGGTGCCGATGTTATCACTGACCGTGCCGCTTATCGCATTTTGCAGCAGGATGCCATTATGTTCCAAAGTCACCCCGGTTGCCCGATCCAGCTCGACTTTTGCTTTTTCAAAGATAGTCATCGCCGTAACCAGATCCAGCTCGGCCAGAGATAAATCCCGCTGGGCGGAAAGAGTTTGATAGCTCGATCCCGCGCCCAGATCTTGCTCTTTTTTGGTGATGTCGAAAGTGCGCTGGGCGAGATCGCGGGCCTTGCGGGCCGCCTGCACCCGCGCCCCGGTTTGTTCCACGGCATATTGCGCGTTGCGGACCTCGATGCGAACCTGCTTCTTCAACTGTTCGAGTCGCAACTCGGCCTGCCGGTACTCGAGCTCCGACCGGTACTGATCGGCTTTTGCCACGCGATTGCGGATTGGAATCTGCAGGTTGAGTCCTACATAATAATCTGGGGATGAGTTATTGAATGTGCTGGTCAACGCTCCCCCGAAGCCGGGCGGCACGCTTGCACTGCAGGCTTCAGTGCAGATGGGATTGAGCTGACCCGCGAGCCCCGACCCGGAGTAGAAACCGACTAGCGAGAGCGACGGCAACAGCGCATTGCGTGCGGCGCTACGGCTGATCTGGCGGTTCACCAGGTCAACGTCGGACTCGAGCAGTTCCGGCCGGTCATGCAATGCAGCCGAAATTAAATCCTGAATCGGCTGGCTGCCCTTATCTTTATCCTGGGCATCCTGCACGGCCTGCATATGGTCGGTGGGAATGACCGGCATGGCTTCCAGAGTGGGATCGTCCAGACTCTTGGTGACCGCATTCTTGATCAGAGTCTCCTGCAGTTGCAGACTCGTACGAGCCACGGTCAGGTCCTGATCCCGCTTGGAAACTTCCGCCTCGGCGCGCAGGACATCCATCTCTGGAACGCTTTCCAGCCTTAATTGCTTCCGTGTATTCTCCAGCGTCTGTTGTGCGAACGCGGAGGATTGTTCGTTCACCTGGGTCTGTTCGTACGCGCTGACCAGGTCCCAATAGATATTCTCGATTTGGGTTACGGTGGCAATCACCTGATCCTTGAAGGCGATGTCTGAGATTTTTTTGTTATTTTTCGCGATGCGCAAATAGCGCAAGTTGGGCCCGAAGCCGAATCCCGCGAGAAGTTCCTGCTGGATGCTGAAGCGAAAGGCCGAAGTAAGAGTCGGAGATAAAGTGAAAAAGGGGCTGTTCGTCGTTTGCCGCGCGTTATTGAATGAGAAATTGATGCTGGTTCCGCTGGCAAAGGCCTGCGAGTAGTTGACGTTGAACTGCCCAGTGTTCAGTTGCAGCGATGGAACGCCGTATACGGCCTGGTTCACTACCGGCGACGTCTGATGCTCGTCTCCGCCATTCGCGCCGATGAGTGGATCGTAGGAAGATACGGACGTCCCGGCTCCCAGTGTGGACTGCACCAGTCCGGACGCGCCCGCTCCAGCGCCACCGGCGCCGCTGCTAGTGCCACCGGCGCCAGCTCCAGGGGCACCGGTGCCGAAGCCTCCGACGCCGCCGCCGGGAGTTCCCTGCACGACGCCCGTATTTACGCCGCGGAAAAATCCGCCGGCCTGGGTGCGCAGAATATCGGTATTTGCGATGGGCAGATTGTAACGAGCGATCGCAAGGTCGAGATTGTTTTCAAGGGCAAGAGCAATCGCATCTTTCAATGAGAGGTAGAGCTTCCCGTCGCGGATGAGATGATCCAGACGAGATGAGTTCGCCAGCACTGGCTCGGGAACATAGTCCGGCGAATAGGCATTGAGTGGATTACGCGATTTCGGCATCTCAAACTGGACCGGAGAACTCGCCGGAGCTGCGCTGGTCCGAGTGCCTGCATCCTGCGGCGTAGGGCTTGCAGTCTGCGCTGCACCGGTTGACGCCAGCATTCCATAAATACAACTGATCGCAATTCCCCGCCGAACGAATAAGAAAATGGTCCCGGAAACATTCACGATGCGCTGACCTCCGCTGGCTGAGCGAGCGCTGGATTGGCCGTGTCGCCCACCAACCAGCCGTCCCGCATTTGGATCGTGCGACTGCCGTAGGCGGCATTCGCTTCGGAATGCGTAACCTGAACTATGGTCGTTCCCTGCAGATTCAACTCGCGGAAGAGTTCCATGATTTCCTTGGCTTGCCCGGAGTGCAGGTTGCCGGTGGGCTCGTCGGCCAACAGCAGTGGCGGTTTGTGGATTGCCGCGCGCGCCACGCCGACCAGCTGCTGCTGTCCTCCCGAAAGCTGGCTGGGATACAGATCTTTCTTGGCGACGATCTGAAAACGATCGAGCGTGTCGGCGACCAGACTCTGCCGCTGGTTGCGCGGAATGTCCTTATAAGAAAGCGGCAGGTCGATGTTTTCCTGCACCGTAAGATCGTCGAGCAGGTGGTAACTCTGGAAGACGACTCCGACATTTTTCTTCGCCAGTTCGCTGCGCTGCTTGCGCTTGAGATCGTGAACCGCCTGCTCGCGAAACCAGTACTCGCCCTCCCACTGGTCATCGAGCAGCGCCAGCACGTTGAGCAGCGACGACTTGCCCGCTCCGGACGGCCCCATGACGGTGATGAACTCTCCCTCGCGAATGTCGAGGTTGACGCGGCGCAGTACCCAGGTTCGTCCAGCGCCGGTCTTGTAACTGCGGTCGATATTTTTCAGTTGGATCATTGCACTCTCGATTCCTGTATCAGAATTTCTATTCGTAGCGCAGCGCCACCATAGGATCGACCTTTGCCGCTCTCCGTGCCGGGATGTAGCTGGCTAGCATGGCCGACATCCCCAGTACAACTGAAACGGCAGCCAGCGTGGCCGCATCCCACGAGCGGACTCCGAAGAGCAGTCCGCGAATCAGGGTTGCGGCGGCGATCGAGCACAGGAGGCCCGCGCCAATTCCCATGCCCACGAGCCAGCCCGCCTCTTTCAGGATGAGTTGATATACCGAGCTGCGTTGCGCGCCAAGCGCCATACGAACGCCGATTTCGCGAGTGCGCTGGCTCACCGAGTATGCAATGACGCCGTAAAGACCGACCACGCCCAGCAACAACGCCAGCGAAGCAAAGCCTCCGACCAGCCAGGCTGCGGAGCGGTGCAGATAAGCCGACGGGGAATCGTTGATCTTGGCTGTCATGGTGGTTTCGTCAATGGCGCCAATGCCAGGATCGACTTCGTGAACGGCGGCAACCAGCGCGGGCAGCAGAGACGCCTCATCCTGCGAAGTGCGCGCCACCAGAGAGAAGTAGGTGTCGGTCTCCTGACCAAACGCGTAATAGACAGCCGGCCAGATCTCGGAGTCCAGCGAGCCATCTTTCACGTCCTCGACAACACCGACGATTTCCTTGATCGACTTCGGCGTCAGCTCGGTGTCGCCAATACGCTTGCCAATCGGATCTTCCCCGGGAAAATATTTGTTGGCCAGAGTCTGGTTGATCATCACAACCCCAAGCTTCGACATGCCATCCGCGTCGGTAAAGTACCGGCCGCGCAGCAACTTCGCATGCAGGGTCGAGAAGAAGAGTGGGCTCACGTCCCGCTCGTTCACTTCGTTGTGCTCTCCGTTGTAAGGGCGGCCAACAATCCGGATCCAGTCGGTATTGCCATTGAAGCTCACCGGCAGCACGCTGGAGACTCCCGCCGATTCCACGCCCGGCAGGCTCGAAACACGGCTTATAATCTGCCGCTCGACCGCGGCGACTTGCTCATCTTTCGGATAGCTGGTGTCGGACAACGCAATCTGCACCGTGGCCAGATGATCGGGCTGGAATCCAATCTCCACGTGGAGCAAGCGATAGAGACTCTTGCCCAGCAACCCGGCGCCGACCAACAGAACAACCGCAATCGCGAGTTCGACCACGACCAGGTTCATTCCAAACCGTCGCCACAGAGTTCCGGCGTAACCGCGGCCGCCTTCCGTCAAACCCTCGCGCAGTTTGGTAAGAGGCAGGCGCACGATGGGCGGCAGAGACAAGAGCGCCGCCGCAAAAACCGAAATGGCCGCCGCGAAAGCCAGCACGTGCGAATTCATCGCGAGGCCGGCTAAGTACGGCATCCCGTCCATCATCTGTTTCGAGATCAGCCGGGTCAGGGCCTGCATCATCCCAACTGCCGCGGCCAGACCCAGTACGCTGCCGGCTGCGATCAGAACCAGTCCTTCCGTAATAAATTGGCGGATGAGCCGGCCGCGCGTCGCGCCCAAAGCACCGCGCACCGCAATCTCCCGCCTGCGGCTCTCCGAGCGAACCAACAGCAGGCTCGATACGTTCACACAGGCGATGACCAGCAACAGTCCAGCTCCGCCCAGTAAGGCGAGGAGTATGGGGCGGATATCTTTAACTATGAATTCAGACAGCGGCAGCACGGTCGCCCCCTGGCCGCGATTGTCTTTGGGATACTGCAGTTCCAGTTGACCGGCAATCGCCTTCATGTTAGCCAGCGCCATCTCGACGGAAACACCATCTTTGAGCCGGCCGATTCCGACGAAGTTGTGGCAGCTTCGCCGCAGCGCGCAGGAATCAGAGGCGTGCAGCGTCGTCCAGAACTCCATATTCCCGCCGGGGGCGAATTGGAAATCCTGCGGCAGCACGCCGACGATCGTGTAGGGAACGCCGCTGAGAGACACGGCTTCGCCCACCACATCTTTCCTTCCGCCAAACCGCTTCTGCCAGGTGCTGTAACTCAAAATCACGGTCTTGGGAGCAGACGGCAGATCCTCGCCAGAATAAAAATCGCGTCCCAGCTGGGGCGCGACGCCCAAAGCGTGAAAGAACCCATCACTCACACGAAGGCCAGTCACCGGCTCGGTACCAGCCGGTGTGCGAAGCAGATGGCCGGTCCAGCCATAAACCTCCAACGAACTGAAAACCTGGTTCAGTTTCTTCCAGTCGAGGTAGTCAGGATAAGAAAGGTTGGCGACCGGAATCATCGGAACGCTTTCCGTCACTAGCACCAGGCGGTTGGGATTCGGGTAAGGCAACGGCTTGATCAGCGCGGCGTCCACAAAGGCAAAGATGGACACACTGGCGCATACTCCCATAGCCAGCACTAGAATTGCCGTGCCGGCGAAGCCGGGGCTCTTGCGCAACTGGCGCAGAGAATAGTGCAGATCCTGCAGAAAGCCGTTCATGCGTTCTCCTATCTCCTCACTCGTAGCGCAGCGCCACCATGGGATCGATTTTGGTCGCGCGACGTGCAGGGAAATATCCGGCAAGCATGGTTGTTCCTGCAACGATCAGGACCGCAATGACCACCGTCAACGGATCAGATGAGCCAATCCCGAAGAGTTGGCTTTGCAGCAGCCGGGTCGCGGCAAGCGCCGCGGGTACTCCAATTACAATCCCGATTCCCAGCAGCGCAAAAGACTCTTTCAGCACCAGCCAGAGAACTCCGTTGGATTGCGCGCCCAGTGCCATTCGGACCCCGATTTCATTGGTGCGGCGAATCACGTTGTAAGTCATGACTCCGTAGAGGCCGATGCACGCCAGCAGCAACGCCAGGAGTGAAAAGAAAATAGAGAGTTGTGAAATCAGGGTTTCCTTGCCGGTAAAGAGGTCCAGCCTTTGGCCGATCGTCTCAATCCTGATGATGGGCAGGTTCGGTGCGATCTCAACCAAGGCCCGTCGAACCTCTGCCGCCAGATTTTGCGGATCACCCTCGGTTTTTAGCTGTAGCCAGTATGCATAAGCGTTGTCGCCAGTCATCTGCAGTGTTGCAAGATAGGCCATGCGCTGCGGAGTTTCTCTGGGGCTGAGGTACTTCGCGTCCTTCACGATCCCGACGATTTCCCACTCGCCCTGCAAGTCTGGTTCCTCAAGAATCACTGACTGACCGACAGCATTGCCGCGAGGAAAGAGGTGGTTGGCCAAAGTCTGGTTAACCACGACAACGTGTTTGGAGTTGGACACATCCTCGCCGCCGATGGGCCGACCGGAAAGTAAAGGAATGCCGACAGTTTCAAAATACCGCGACGAGACGCGGTTGACGGACGTTCCCATATCTTCATTGGGGTGGGGAGTGTAGCCCCGGGGATGAATAATCACGCCCCAACTACCGTCTGATATGGGAGGAGCCCCTGCGAGCGCGGCGGCGCGGACGCCGGGAAGAGATTGCATGCGATCGAGAATTCTCTGATAGAGAGCGCCCAACTGCTCTTGCTTGAATCCGCCGATGTTGGGCTCAATGTTCACGCACAGCAGGTCTTGCTGCTCGAAGCCGAAGTCTTGATGTTCGAGATTGCGCAGCGTCCGCGCCAGCAGACCTGCCGTTAACACCAGACCGAGCCCAAGGCTCATTTGCAAAGCCACAAGCACTTTGGGCAGAAGACGAGTTGTCCGCGTAGCTCCGCCGGCGGCCGACCGTGCGTTCGGTCCCACTCCAGGCGCAATGCTCACGCGGGAAACGCGCAGCGCAGGCGCAAGGCCGAAGAGAAATGCTGTCACCAGCGACAGCCCAAGTGTGAACGCCAGAACATTAAGGTTGGGGCTGGAATCAAACGGGGTAGAAGTACCTCCAGCAACCACAAAATTAATCAGGAACCGCGTTCCCCAGGAAGCCAGCAGCAGCCCAGCCACTCCGCCAAGAATCGAAAGCACAAGAGCCTCGGCCAGCATATGGAGCACAATTTGCGAACGGCTCGCGCCCAAAGCAAGGCGCGTGGAGATTTCCCGTTCGCGCGACGTTGCTTTGGCCAGTAGAAAATTGGCGAGGTTGGCGCACGCTATCAACAGAACAATCGCAACCAATCCCATAAGGATGCGCAGGGGTTCTGTGTAGTCAACTCGCAAATCGGATACGCCGCGTCCTCCGGGTACAAGATCCACATATATTTTCTGGATTTCCTGGCTGCGTGCTGCGGAAAGGTTTGCGCCTTCGCGTGCGCTCATGTAATGCCGCAGTTGAAGATTCAACCATTCCTGCATCTGGTTCAGGCTCATTCCAGGTTTACGTCTGCCCATCAGGTGAAGAAAATAGAGCCCGCGAGGGTCGAGAAGAGATCCCGACAGCATGACTTGTTTCTGCATCGAAAGTGGCAGCCACATGTCGGGGGAATCCTGGTCGAGCTTTACTCCGTAGAATTTGGGAGCCGTGACGCCAATCACCGTGAAAGGCGTTCCATTCACGATCAGGCTCTTGCCCATGACATCCCGATCGCCAGCAAATTCTCGCTGCCAGTACTGATAACTGATGACCGCTACCTGACCCGATCCGGGAGTGGTTGCGTCGGAGGGAACGATTGTCCTTCCGAGCACCGGATCGGCTCCAAGCACGCTGAAGAAGTTGCCGGAAACGAGATGCCCGATCGCCTGAGTAGCGGGGTTAGAGGCGAAACCAGCCTGCCGCACGCTCAATCTTGAAGAGAAGCTGGTATAGGCCGCAATCCCGTCGAAGGCTTCGTGCTGGTTATCGATCTGTTTGTAAAACTCGTAGGGAAACAGATCCAGAGGCCCGGGTTCAATCCCATCAATCGCCCCCCCGCCGTATTGCTGGCCAAAGGCGACGAGGCTTTGCGGGTCACGAACCGGCAGCGACTTCAGAAGCAATTCATTGATCAATGTGAAGATCGCGGTGTTGGCCCCAATGCCCAGCGCCAGAGATGCGATTGCCACCGCAGTAAACCCGGGGCTTTTGCGCAGCTGGCGCAGAGCGTAGCGCAAACCTTGGATCAGCCCAGTCATGCGTGCACATCCGCCATCAGTTTTTTCAGCTCTTCTTCGGCGACGACCTTGCCGTCGAACAAATGCACTTCGCGCTGGGCGTGCTTCGCAAAGCGCGGATCGTGCGTCACCATGCAGATTGTCGCGCCTTCGCGGTGGAGGTTCTGCAGGAGTTCCATCACGGCTTCGCCGTTGCGCGAGTCGAGATTTCCCGTGGGCTCGTCCGCCAGCAGGATGGATGGCTTCCCGCCGAGAGCGCGCGCCACGGCGACACGCTGCTGCTGACCGCCGGAAAGTTGCGATGGATAATGTCGGACGCGGTGCGCCATCCCCACCCGTTCCAGCGCTTCCATGACCCGCGCCTTTCGGTCAGCGGCAGGCATTCTCTGCCGGTAAGTGAGTGGCAGTTCGACGTTTTCATACACCGTCAAATCGCCAATCAGATTGAAACTCTGAAAGATGAATCCGATCTCCTGGTTGCGAATGCGCGAGCGCTCGGCAAAATCGAGGTTCTCGACCGATTTCCCGTTCAGCGAGTAGCTGCCCGCGGTCGGCGTATCGAGCAATCCGATGATCGAGAGCAGCGTGGACTTGCCGCAACCGGACGGACCAGACATAGCTACGTACTCGCCTTTGGCAATCGAGAGGTGCACGCCCGAAAGCGCGTGCGTCTCGATTTCGTCGGTGTAGAAAACCTTCGTCATTTCCTGGATCTGAATCAACGGCTGCCCCGCTTCAGTCATGGCTTTTGCCTCGTTGTTATTAATTTCGAAGTTCTTAATTTCCGTTTATTCGATTTGGTCCTTATTCCAGCCGGATGCGGTCCGTCTTGTCCCAACGTGACATATCGGAGAGAATCACCGTGTCACCTTCGTGAAGTCCCTCGAATACCTGGATCGAATTCACTGACTCGCGTCCCACCTTCACCGGCACCCGTTCCGCTTCCTTGCCGTCCGCATCCAGCTTGAACAAACTGATGGTGCTGTTTTCCTGTCCAAACGCCGGACGGCCCACGTAGAGAATGTTGTCCAGCCGTTCCAGGTCGATGGTCCCGTCAACGCTCAAATCCGGACGCGCGCCTTTCGGCAGTGCGCTCGTGAGTTGGACGTCCACAGTGACGGTTCCGTTTTGTACCGCGGGGTCAACTCGCATCACGGTCCCGCTGATGATCCCGTTGTGCGTGTCGATGGCTGCCGGTTCGCCAAACTGCACGTCTCGCGCGGAAGTTTCGGCGATCTTCAATGACGCCATCAGATGATCCGGCTGCACCACTTTCGCCAGCATCGCTCCCGGCATCACGTGTTGTCCGACCTGCAGCGGCAGATCCACCAGCACTCCATCAATGCCGGCACGGACTTTCAAGGCGTCCAACTGCTTCTGCTTCAACTCGGCCAGGGTTCGCGCCTCGTCGACCTTGGCTTGTTCCTGGGCCAGTTGGGTCTCAATGGCTTTCCTGTTGATCACTAGTCGCTGCTCTTCCAGATCGTTGCGCGTGGTCAGTTCGTCGGCTTTGCCCTGCGACGATTTGTAGGCCAGACCCGAGATGACGCCGAGTTCAAACAGAGCTTTATCCGTATCCGCCTGCCGTTTGGCCTGGCTATAATCCGCATTCACCGTCGCAGCGCCCGCTCTCTGGGTCATGAGGTCGCTGTCGAGTTTCACCTTGAAGCTTTGGTACTCGGCTTCCGCCGCCTGCAATTGCAGCCGCGCGTCCACTGCCGCCTGCTCCGCCGGAGGATTGCTCATTTCCAGAAGAATCGTATCGGCTTTCACTTGCGAACCCGGCAGCACGCGAATGCGCACCACGGTCGCTTCGGTCTCGGCGGGAATTTGGCGAACCGCTTCCTGAGTGGGGACCAGCGAACCCGGTCCACGCACTTGCCGCAGCATGGACCCATGCTTCACCGTGTCGGTCCACACGGTCCCGCGCTCGACCGAGGGCGCGGCAGGCCGCAGTCGCCAAACGAAAATCGTCAATGCCGCGATAACCACAATGGCGACTGCCGCAAGGGCAATCGTGCGGCGAAGTTTCTGACGCTTGAATTCGGGCCGTGCGATATCCATCACAGGCTGAGTGGCAACTAGTCGGCCAAATCTCCTACAGGCCTAAGTGACAGAAAAGATAACCAGATAGGTCTTTGCCAAGCTTCGGCCGGGCGACTGCGCCTGTCCACTCCCGGAACCGCCTGTTCACTACCGGACAGCACACACCACAGGTTGGGAAAGTGTTTGTAGCGCGAGATAGAAGATCCGAGGTGCCGCTTAGCTGCGATACCGGCGCGGGACGCGTTTCGAAATATTGCAGAGGATTTCGTAGGGAGTGCTGTTGGCGAGTTCGGCGTGCTCCAGAGCATCGACGTTCAAGCCTTCGCGCTCGCCGAGCAGGATGACTTCGTCGCCTACGGCAATGCCGGGGATGCCGGTCACGTCGACCAGCGTGAGGTCCATCGAGATGCGGCCTACGATGGGGGCATAGTGTTCGCGCACAATTACGCGGCCGCGGTTGGAGAGCTGGCGGTTGTAGCCGTCGGCGTAGCCGACCGGCAGCACCGCAACGTGCGCGGGAGCTTTGGTCACATAAGTCGCGCCATAGCCAAGCGGCTGATTGGCCGCAAAATTGCGCAAGGATAAAATACGCGTCTTCCAGGTGAGAATCGGCTTGACCGGCAGCCGCAAAGTGCCGCCGCTCACTTCGCGTCCCGCGCGCTGAAAGGGCAGGTAGTAGCCGTAGAGCGCGACTCCGGGCCGCACCATCGTATTCCAGGTTTCCCGCCGAGAGATGACCGCGGCAGTGTTCGCCATGTGCACGAACGCCGGCTCCATGCCCGCCTCGCGCACCATGCGGCGCGCCGCGTCGAAGCTGCGTTCCTGCTCGGCGACGGAAGGCGCGTCCATGATTTCGGAAGATGCAAGATGGGTGGAAAGTCCTTCGAGATAAAGATGCTTCGCGGCCTGCAATGCCGCGAGCACGCCAGGAAGCTGATCGATTGCAACCCCCAGCCGTCCCATGCCAGTGTCGATTTTCAAGTGCACTGGATGCCGCGCCACACCCATTGCGGCCGCCGCCGATTCGAGCGTCTCAATGTGCCACGGTTCCCAGACCGTGGGCGTGAGATGCAGTCGGATAATCTCGCTCTCTTCACCCCGCCAGAAACCCGTCATCAATAAAATGTTGGCGCGAACGCCGGCCTCGCGCAGCGGAATCGCCTCATCGAGCGAGGTCACGCCCAGCCACTTCGCGCCTTCCACTTCGAGAGCGCGCGAGCACTCGACCGCGCCGTGACCGTAGGCGTCGGCCTTCACCACGGCGCAGACGGTGACATTCGCTCCCACGTGCTTCTGCACGGTGCGAAAGTTTTGCCGCAGCGCGGTCAAAGAAACTTCCGCCCACGTCGGTCGCGTCGCCGCGCGGCTCGGGATTTCTACAGTGGTCGCCACTTTCGCGATTATAACGGTGCCACGCCGCGCACCCAGGTTACGCTGGGGCTACTCCTGCGTGACATTTGCTTTCCTGCGCTTTGTCACCCCGAACAAATCTGCTTTTGTCGTCCAAAGCGAAGCTACTTTTGGCATCCCCAGCCAATCTGCTTTGTCATCCCGAGCGAAGCGAGGGACCTGGGTTCTTGCCGGTGGTAAGCACAAACCCAGATCCCTCGCTTTGCTCGGGATGACAAAAGCCGGGATGACAAAAGTAAAAATAGAGGTGTCGTGTGTCTTCTAGTTTCCCGATAACGAGAAGTTCACAGTGATCTGCGTTTCTACTTCGATGGGCTCGCTATTAAGAATGTACGGGCGATAGCGCCACTGGCTGACTGCGTTCACCGCCGCCGGCACGAGCATGGGGTGCCCGGCAACAGCGCGCAGGTTCTCAACCGTTCCCGCTTTGCTGATGAGCGCGACCAATACGACCGAGCCCTGAATGCGCGCGCTTCGAGCCAATGGAGGGTAGACAGGCTCGACGCGACGAATGAGATTGCCTTCGAGCATGGACGAAGTGCGGATGGCTCGGGTGAGCGCCGGTGGTGGTGTCGGCAAGACTGGCCTGACGCCGCCGAAAAGGTTCGTCATCAACCCGTCCCCCGTGCCCGAAGGAAAACCCGTTCCTTCGATGCCTCCGCTGGGTGACCCCGGAGCCGGCGCCGCCGGTTCGTCGCCTCGCATTCGAATCACATGCGGAATCTGCGAAGGCTGCATAAATCTAAGCGTGGGAATGCTCGTCTGCACGACCGACGGTCCCCCGGTCCGCAGTGACGGCGACGGCGCCGGTTCTGGCGAAACTCGCCCCAGGCTGATTGGCGTTGAAACTGTGCGCGCTGCAGGCAGACCAACGGTTTTCAGCACCGGCAGCAGAAGCAGCAGACTGATGATCAGTATTTGCAGTCCGAACGAAGTTAACGTAGTCCAGCTGCGGCGAGCGCGTTGGGTCCAGGAAGTTTCCAGAATACTATCGGCAAAAATCGTGTCTTCCAGCATCGCGTCCTGAAACATGGCTTCCTCCGGCGTGAAATTCTTGTTGCTGCTATGGACACCACGAAGGCGCAGCTTGGAATAAGAAAAAGACGCTGAGGCAAATAAAAAAGGCCGCGTTTTCACGCGGCCTGCCGGAACTTTTCTAACACCGGAGGTGTCAGGCTCTTATTGTTTGGGTGCCGTTGGCGCTGCAGGCTTCGCAGCTCCCGAGCCGGTGGAAGATCTCGGAGTTGCCGGCTTCGCAGCTCCCGCCGTCGGAGCGGCCACGCCCGACTGCGTGTTGTAAAGATCGACGATAGCCTTGGTAATGTCCATGCTATCGCCCGCGAGCAGAACCGGGCCCTGCGGCCATTGCTTCGACGTATCGATGATCAGGCCATAGCCGTTGTCCTGAGAATACTTCACGATAACCGGAGCCACCTTCTGCAGGATGCGACCGAATATCTCCTGCTGTTGGTTGCCGAAGTCTTCCTGGGCATCCTGCACGGCGCGGTCAAACACCTTTTGCTTGCTCTCGATCTGCTTTTTCAGAGTAGCCAGCGCTTCCTCGTTGAGCTTCTCCTGCGTATTGGTCAGTTGCTTTTTCAGAGCCTCGAGTTCGTCGTTCTGGCCCTTGAGTTCGCTTTGCTTGGGTTCAAATTTCTTTTGCAACGCATCGAGATCGCGACGGCCTTCGTTGCTCCCGAAGACAGCGCCTTCTACGTTAATGGCTCCCACCCTGGTGCCGGAGCTGGGGGCAGACGCAGCCGCCGGTGTCGATGCCGCAGGGCTGGATGGCGTGGCGGCGCTGCCGGTTTGGGCCAATGCGGAAATCGTTAAAGTAACCGCGCAGGCCAGAAGAACTCGCAAGAACTTGCTTTTCATTGGATCGGTTGAACTCCTTGGAACATGTTTGTCAGAATATGGTCGTCAGACCAGGGTTGTCAGACCATGGTTGTCAGACCATGGTTCCGGGAATGAACTTCAAAAAACGTTCTCTGATAGCCGCTCTGATCGCTTCTTCAGTCAACGCTGGGCCGCACTGAATGAGGTCTCCGCTGCGGTAGCGGCCGCGCCTTCGAAAGGCGCACTCGATTGCCAACCTGCCACACGCCGAAACTTGCGGGGCGTGCCGTCCATCCCTCACCCTGACTTCATGGCGTGGATCGTTGACAATTATAGTGACCCCACTCCTGACCCGTCAAACCTATCCCTCGTCAGCCGAAGCAGAGCCTCTCAGTTAGAACGTGGTCGCCACCGTGAACCGGAAAGTCTTGCGCGGCTCTCTTAACTGAAAACTGGGAGCATAGGTATTCACCGCCAGATGATACGTGTAGGCGCCCGCCGCCGTGTTGCAGATGGTTCCAGCCGGAGCTCCGGCCGGACACTGCGCCTGCGGGAACATGGCAGTCGTAATGGGAATCGGCGGGTTGGCCTGTTCGTCCAGCCGCAGCGGATTATATGCCCAGTAGATGCGGAACGGCGCATTCACGACGGGCAGAAATACTTGCAGTTCGAGTCCGGTAGAAGCGCGCGGCTGCCAGTTTGTCGAACTCAGAACCTGCAGTTGATCGGAAGGACTGGGCTTCAGGACGCCTCCGCCCTGGCAGTTATAGCCGGCATCGAGCGTCGGACATCCGAACTGTGTACCGATCAGCTGATCGTATTGAACCTGGGCGATCTGCAACTGCGAGCGCCGCAAAATCGGGTTGATGCCCATGTCCCAGAACGGCGCGATCGCCACCGGCCCCGCGATCGTAATGCGGTATTCCAAGTTGGTGAATACACTGAGGTCGCCGCCGGGGAACACGATCTGATCGACCGGGATGGGAATCGTCCAGTTCCCCAGTCGCGGATTGGCCGGGTTCTTGGGAACCGGAGTTCCGTCCGGATTAGTCAGAGTGATCGAGTTGGAGCCGGGAAGAAACGCCACCGGAGACACGGAGCGGACGTCAAATCCGCGAATATCGTTTTCGCCGCCCATGAAGAAGCGCTGGAAGGGCGGAGCCACCAAGCCGCCAAAACCGCTGATGAATGATCCCTGCACGTTGAAGCCGAACGTGTTCCGGCGGTTTTGCATGGGGATGAATTTCTTGTACTGAATGATGGGGCGGACGGACCGGACCGTGCCGCCGATTCCAGCCAGCTCCATGCCCACGGTGAATTGATTCCCTTTGTGCGGGAAGATGCCACTGTCGAGAGTATTGAATGAAAAATTGGGGAAGATCTTGCTGGTGATGATTCCATCCACCGCGTTCGGCCCCGAGATGCCACGAAATGCGATGTATTCGAACAGATTTTTCGAGGCCGTGCTCAAAGGCAGCAGGGTCGAGCGGTCCAGCGTGTAGGACATGCCCACGCGCTTGAATGACCGGCGCAAGGGATAACTCAACGAAGTGGTAAAACCCACGCTCGACTGCGAGTAGTTCTGCAAGTTCTGCAACTGCGCGTTCGGCAGATTCAAACTCTGCCCGCCGTGCAAGATGGAGAGCTGTCGCGCCTGGTTATAGCTGATCCGGTTGCCGAACACATTGACACCGAATTGCAAAGGACGATCGAACATGTAGGGCTGCGTAAAGCCCAGGTTTACGCTGCGCGCTAGGTTGCCGAGGCTGACCTGGATTTGCACGGTTTCGCCGCGCCCCAGAAAGTTGTTGGTGGCGTAGTTGAGCCCGATGAAAGCGCCCTCCAGCCCGCTGACGCCGCCATTGAGTCCGATGCTGTTCTTGCCCTTTTCGTGGACTTTCAGCGTGAGGTCCACCTGGCCGTTTTTCTCGTCAAGCTTCTTGTCCGTAGTGTTGGGGTCGTCGGGCTTGAGCTGGTCGAAATAAGAGAGCTGATTCAGGCGGAGCAGGCTCAGTTCCCACAAATGGGAGTTGTAGATGCCGCCCTCTTCGAGCGCCAACTCACGGCGGATCACCTTGTCGCGGGTAGTAGTGTTGCCCACAAACTCGATGCGGCGCACATAAAACTGCTTGCCCTCGTCGACATCGATTTCCAGAAACGCGAGTTTCTTGTCGTCGTCAAACGTCGTGTTGGGAACCGCGGTGTAATTGATATATCCAAACTGGCCGTAGGCCTTACGCAAAGCCTCCAGACCTTTGGCGATCTTGTCGCGGCTGAACAGGTCTCCGTCCTTGAGCGGGAACAGCGAGCGCAGCGCCGCCACATTGGAGATGGCCTTGTTGCCTTTGAAAGTGATCTTGCCCAGCCGGTACTGGTCGCCTTCCTCGACCGGCATGGTAATGTCGACCGCCTTGCCGGCTCCCGCCTGGATGAGCGGAATATGTGGGCCTTTGTGTCCGGTGTCGTGAATTTCGGTCTTGGGGTCGGTCACGTTGGCTTTGAAGTAGCCGCGGTTCTGGTATTCCGCGCGCACGCGCTCGGTGTCTTCTTCCAGCTTGGTAGCGTCGTACGTCTTGGCCAAGATGTTTTCGAGGAAGATGGAATGGGGAATGCCGATCGGCTTCAGGTTCTTCATGGCGGCGCGCAGAATTCGCGACTTGATCGCCTTGTTGCCTTCGAACTTGATTTTGCCGACTTTGACCTTTGGTCCTTCCTTGATCACGAACGTGATGCCGACCGCGGCGGGCGGAATCTGCCGCACTTCCGTGCGGATGGTCGCGAACTGGTGGCCATGTTCCGCCATCAAGCCTTTAATCGAAACTTCCGCCTTCTTGATGCGCGTGGGATCGTACTGACTCTCGACCACGAGGCCGACTTTGTCCTGTTTAAAGCGGTCGAGGATGTCGCTGTCGGAAACTGAACTATGCCCGACGTAGAAGATTTCTCGGATCGTTGGCTTTTCTTTCACCTGGATGGTCAGCCGCCAGCCCTTGGGCGTCTGCTCGCGGAGGATTTTGATGTCCTCGAAGTAGCCCGTGTTCCACAGAGAGTTGAAATCGCGCTCCAGGGCAGCGACGTCATAGACGTCCCCTGGTTTGGTAAAGACGCGCGCGAGAATCGTCTCCTTGGGAATGCGGCGATTGCCGATGACGCCGATGTCCGAAACGATGTCGCTCTGCGCCCAGGTCAACGTAGCCGCGGCGGTCAGAAGCAGAAGCACAGCCAGCAACCTGGCCATCACTCTGCCCACCCCACGCGCAGACCGCCCCACCCCTGGCCAAGGCCGTTGAAATGAAGAAGATGGCACCAAGACGACCCTGCGATGGCAGGGGCGTTGGGGCACAACAAGGTTCTCCGAATGAAAGCGAAAAGGAATCGCTACGACCTCAGCCTCTTGGGATGTGAGAAAACTGTCATTATACGGTAGCGTAAGCGAAAGCGTCCAAGCTGCAACCCTTTCCCGTAGTGGCTTTGAAGATCTTCGACCACGAAAGACACGAAGTCACACAAAGGAAACCCACGCAAAACGAATTCCTTCGTGCTCTTCGTGGTTGATGGTTTTCTCTCACCATCGTCAAAATCGGACCCTGAGGTCGCTTCATGAGGATGGCTTGGATAACTCTACCTCAACCAAGACGGAATAAAACGTAGCCGAGTTGCCCATGTCGGCAAGTTTTTCTGAGGTGAGGTTGTTGATGCTCTGGAAACCCGGGGTCATCTTCGCCCAATTCAGGCTGGCGGAGACCACTCCGGGCTGAACTTTGCCGTCGACCCGCGCCTTGAGCAGGATGTCTCCCCGGTGGTTGAAGACGCGAACCTTGTCGCCATCGCCGATGCCCCGCGCCCGGGCGTCGGGCGCAGAAATCTCCAGCATGCCCGGCTCTTCCATTTCGCGCACAGAAGGCAGGTTCGAAAACGTCGAATTCAGAAAGTTATCGCTCTTGCGGGCCAGCAGCTCCAAAGGCAGCGCGCCCTGCTTCATTCCATGCCGCGATTCCGTCGGAGGCCTGAAGTCAGCGACCGGATCGAGCCCCTGCGCCTTCACCGCCTCGCTATAAAGCTCGGCCTTGCCCGAGGGTGTGCGAAAGTTCCCGTCGGCAAACGGAAGAAATGGAGTTACCTGTGTGGGGACAGCCGCCCCCGGCTGTCCGGCGGAGCGCAGCTCCGCTGCACCCTGATCTGAAGCCGACCCTCCAAAGTTCAGCCGTACCTGCCCCAACTCCAGCCGCTCCCTGCTAATCCCCTGCATCCACGGATCCTTCGAATCCAGCGCCAGATCGATCATCTCGTCCACACTCTCGCGGAAGCAGTCATCCTCAAACCCCATGCGCTCCGCCAGCGCGCGGAACACTTCCACATTCGGCCGGCACTCGCCCAAAGGCGCAATCGCCTGATTCGAAACCTGCACATAATAGTGCCCGTAAGCCTTCTGCAAATCTTTGTGCTCGAAAAAAGTAGTCGCCGGCAAAACGATGTCGGCATAGTCCGTCGTGTCCGTGAAAAATTGCTCATGCACCACGGTGAAAAGATCGGGACGAAGCAGTCCGCGCACCACTTCGTTATGCCGGGGAGCGACCGCCGCCGGATTCGAGTTGTAGACAAACAAAGCCTTCACCGGCGGGTCATCCTGCGCATTGAGTACGCGGCCCAGTTCCACCATGTTGATGGTGCGAGCTTCACGCCCCAGCGCGGTCTGCATCAGATCAGGACGCTTCAAGGCCGCAGCCTTGAACGCAGCCGCGCCGCTGGTCGACATCTGCAGTCCGCCGCCGATTTCCTTCCATGATCCTGTGATGCAGGGCAGCATGACAATGCTGCGCGTCGCCATCCCGCCGCGCTCGCCGCGCTGCACGCCGTAGTTCAGCCGGATCACCGAAGGTCTCACCGTGGCATACTCGCGCGCCAGCTTGCGAATGTCGGCGGCACTGATGCCCGTCCATTGCGCCACCCGCTCCGGCGAATACTCTTTCACCTTTTCCCGCAGTTCCTCAAAACCCAGCGTGTACTTCGAAACATAATCGGCATCGTGTAGGTTCTCGCCGATGATCACGTGCATCATCCCCAGCGCCAGAGCCGCGTCCGTGCCGGGATTGATGGGCAGGTACCAGTCAGCGCACTCCGCGGTGCGCGTGCGGTAAGGATCAATCACCACCAGCTTCGCGCCCTTGCGCCGCGCCTCGGTGATGAACGGCCACAAGTGAACATTGTTGCCGTGAATATTCGCCGCCCACGCGATGATGTACTTGGAATGGCGAAACTGCTCCGGCTCAGTACCGAGTTTCACGCCCAGAACTGACTCGAGCCCAGCTTCTCCCGCCGCCGAGCAAATCGCACGATCCAGCTGCGAAGCTCCCAGGCGATGAAAAAATCGCCGGTCCATGCACGCGCCATTCAGCGCGCCCAGAGTCCCTCCGAACGAATAAGGCAGAATGGCCTCGCTGCCAAACTCGGTCGTTATGCTGCGAAACCGCGAAGCAATCTCGTCCAGCGCCTCATCCCAGGAAATGCGCTGCCAGGTTTGCGTGGAAGTGGTTTGCGTGGAAGTGGTTTGCGTGGAAGTGGTCTGTGTGGGGACAGCCGCCCCCGGCTGTCCATGCGAAGCGCAGCTCCGCTGCCCCGCCACCGGCCCCTTCGGCCCAATCCGCCGCATGGGATACAACACCCGATCCGGCGAGTACACCCGATCCAAATACTTCGCCACCTTGGCGCACAAAAACCCGCGCGTCACAGGATGCTCCGGATCGCCCTGAATCTTCGTCGCCCGCCCGTCCTCGACCGTAATCAGCACACCGCAAGCATCCGGGCAGTCGTGCGAACACACGGCATGAACGACCTGCTTCATCGTCCTACGATTATACGGTGACTCCCGCGTCCACGCGGCGTTGAAGCCGAAAACAAAAGCCGGGCAGCTTGCGCTGCCCGGCCCCACGTAAAGCTCCGCGAACTACTCCGTCGGAGGCAGAACCCTCACTCGTCCCGCCACCACGAAGGGCACGCCTGTCGTCGGATTCTTGAACACCAACCCGCGCGAAACCAGGTTGGGTGTTCCCGCTGCGGCCAGACCAGAAAGCCCGTCGATGTTTTCAAACACCGTCAAGTTCCCGGTCATCACGGTGAACGGCCCGTTGGCGGCGTAGCTCATCAGCGCGTCATTCTGCATCTGGTAGTAACCCAGATTGCTTCCCGATCCGCCAGTCACGTTCACACTATCGGCCACCAGCGCTCCCCACACGCCCTGGCGCCGCAAGGAGACCATGTTGGGCGTGAAGGTAGTGCCGCTTACGGTGCCGCCGACGAATATCCGTTGCCCCACCACCAGCGATGAACTATTGAAAACCAGGTCAGTCAACAGGTTGTCGAAGAAGCAGATGTCATACTGCGACACGCCGCTCAGGTTGATGGTTTGCACCGTATCCACCGGATATACAGCCGACGTGCCCAGTTCCTCGCCCACCCACATCGTCACCGACGTGACGGGCCCGGAGCTTGGATTCACCGCCAGCACGCGGCCGGAGACGAAGGCCTGATCGGTCGTAACCTGCTCGACCATGCTGGCTAGAATGCTGCCATCGGCCTGCATGGTTCCGACGACTGAAACGATGGCGTTCGTAGTCAGCGTGGCCAGCGTGTTGCTGCCGTTGTATTGCGTGCTCGAGTTCACATCAATCGTCCGAGGCATGCCGTAAGGCCCTTGCATCAGGAACGAATTTCCTGCTGTGTTCACCGAAACCAGGTTGCCTGTGAAGTCGGTGATCTGGCCCACTTCGCTGGAGGCCGAGACTGCCGATATGTTGATCACCGGGTTGATCACGCCCGTAATCTGACCGTTCGTCGTAGCCAGAGAATCATGCACGTCGAAGTCGATGCGCAGACCGGCCAGACCATTGCTGTCCACTACCAGAGGCGCTCCGGTCGGGAACGGAATCGTCACCGTCGTCTGCGAGAAGGATCCTGTCAGCATCTGCACCGATGGCGGAGTCGTGGTCAAGTCCACGTAGCTGATCACCGGCGCCGGGTTGGTGTTCTCAAAAGTGAACGTGATGCTGTTATAGGTGCCTGCAGGAATTGTGTTGAATCCCAGCAGCGTCCTCAGCCCGAGCAAGCGCGCGAAATCTACTGCCTCGGGCGAGGAAATCGCGCTCACCGTCGTAGAACCGTTGTTCAGCGTGAGACTGTCAATGGTTACGTTAAATCCGACTACGGCAGAGGCGGGAGCGTCTTCTCCCGTTACAAACACGCTGCCCTGTGCATTCGACCCTCCTCCTGAAGAAGAGGCGGAATTCGTCGATCCGCAACCCATCCCAATCATGCTGAGCGCGAGCAGTAACGCGATCCCAAGGAATTTTTTCATGGCAGACTCCGATGCGAAAGTTTTGTGTGTGAAGGGGTTTCCGGGGGTAGCCGTGATTTGCTTCACGACCATGGAAACACGGCCCCGCAGAGAATGTCGCGTAACCAAGGAGAGGTTACCGGGGCTGTGGTGGAGCGCTACATTGAGCTATCTGATTGGGTGCGAGGGGGTTGTAAGTGCTGCCCGAGAGACACACCTGCGGGGCATGTACTTCTGTGTAATTCATTGACAGGGGCAACCAGCCGAAACGCGCCGTTGAAGCTCTTTCGCCGCGGGGTTCAGCTTGGCAGGCAACTTTCGCCGGCCTACTTCAGTTCCGTGACTTCCTTCTCTTTGCCCTTGCTCATCTCTTCCATCTTCTTGATTTCGCCGTCGGTCAGCTTCTGAATTTCGTCAAGCGAGCGCTTCTCTTCGTCCTCGGAAATTTTCTTATCCTTGAGCGCCTTCTTGATGGCGTCGTTGCCGTCGCGCCGAATATTGCGCACAGCCGTGCGATGTTCTTCCAAAATCTTATGCAGGTGCTTCACCATGTCCAGGCGGCGCTCCTGGGTCAGCGGCGGAATCGGCACCCGGATCAGCTTGCCGTCGTTCATCGGATTCAAGCCCATCTCTCCGGAACGGATCGCTTTCTCGATCGCGCCCAACTGCGACGCATCGAAAGGCTGCACCGTGATTAGTTGCGGCTCGGGCGCATGCACCTGGGCCACCTGATTCAGAGGCATCTGCGATCCGTAGTAGTCCACGGATACGTTGTCGAGCATATGCACCGAGGCGCGGCCGGTGCGCACGCCCGCCATGGCCTTGCGGAAATCCTCCACGGCTTTGTCCATGCGCGTCTTCAGCTGGACATACGTTTCTTTCAGCCCCGCGATGCCCGCCATTGTCGCTTGCGCCATAGTGGTCAGCTCCGAGTCCCTGCAGTACCAAAACGTGAAATTATAAACCCGCAAATAGCAGAAGGAAGAAGTCAGATTGCAGAAGTAAGACCGGCGCCGATTCGCCTTTCAATTCTGCCCTCTGAGTTCTTACTTCTGCATTGTCTACGCGCCGACCCTCGACCCAATCTTCTCGCCCAGCAGCACGCGGCGAATGTTGCCATGCTGATTCAGATTGAAGACGATGATGGGCAGATTATTGTCCTTGCACAGGCTGATGGCGGTGGAGTCCATCACGTTCAGCCCCAGCCGCAGAACGTCCATGTAGGTAATCTGATTGAATTTCTTGGCGCCGTCCACTTTCATCGGGTCAGCGTCGTAGATGCCGTCGACCTTGGTGGCCTTGAGAATCGCGTCGGCCTTGATCTCCATGGCGCGCAGCGACGCGGCCGTATCGGTCGAGAAATATGGATTGCCCGTGCCTCCGGCGAAAATCACGACGCGGCCCTTTTCCAGATGACGAATCGCACGCCGCCGGATGAACGGCTCAGCCACCTGCTTCATCTCGATCGCGGATTGCACCCGGGTGTAAACTCCCTGCTTCTCCAGGGCATCCTGCAGCGCCAGCGCATTGATGACCGTAGCGAGCATACCCATGTGGTCGGCCGACACGCGGTCCATATCCTTGGCCTGATCGGCGACACCACGAAAGAAATTGCCTCCGCCCACCACGATGGCCAGTTGCACGCCCAGTTTGTGAACGTCCGCCAGCTCGGCAGCAACCTCGTGGATGCGCGCCGTATCGACACCAAACCCTTGATTGGCGGCCAAGGCTTCTCCGGAAATCTTGAGCAGAACGCGCTTGAAGGCGGGGGTTTCCATGAGAGTTTAGTAGCTGCTCGGCTCCGACTCGCCTCTCCTCTTGCTGGAATCCAAGAAATTCCGGATATCTCGAACTGTGGTTACCCACTCCGAAATCTTCTGGCCCTCTTGATTTATGACTTGCCTATCGCGAAGCGACTCCCAATAGCGTTCTAGCAAGAACTGCGCTTTCAACTGCCCGAAGAAAAGGAGCTGGTTCTGGACGTAGACAGCATCTCCATTACGATAAAGCGGCCACCAAACCAGGAAGTCACCAGGCCCTATTTGTGTTGGAGGCTCGACATAGGACGTGATCATCGCGGACCGATCTGCCCCGCCAATCAATCTCTCCAAAGCTGTATTCCAATGCCGATCATACTGTTCGCGCGTCCAGGACGAAAGGCTGGCCGTAAACGTCTCGCAGAAACTATCTATGACAATCTTGCCATAAACGACAGGTGCTCCTCCGGTATCCGACTCCGGAACACGCTCATCCGTGGTAAGAATTTTGAACATAGACGAACGATTGAGACTGCGCGCCGGGATGTACACAAAAAAGGCGCCCCGCCGGGCGCCTTGAGTTTACTCCGTTTTCGGCTCCGTAGGCTTCGTGACAGCCACGGTCTCACCCGCATCGCCCACCTTAAAGCGCGCGAAGCGGCGCACCGAAATGTTCTCGCCCAGCTTGCCGATCTTGGCGGCGACGAGCTGCGAAATCGAGATAGTCTGATCCTTGATGAAGGGCTGCTCCAGCAGACACACTTCTTCATAGAACTTTTCCATCTTGCCGTTCACCATCTTCTCGGCGATGTTCGCCGGCTTGCCGCTAGCGATTGCCTGCGAGAGAAAAATATCCTTCTCGCGGGCGAAGTCCGCGGCAGTGACATCTTCTTTGCGAACGTATTTCGGATCGCTGGCCGCAATGTGCATGGCAATGTCGTGCACCAGTTCCTTGAAGTCGTCAGTGCGGGCTACGAAGTCGCTCTCGCAATTCACTTCGACCAGCACACCAATCTTGCCGCCGGCGTGGATGTAGCTGGCCACCGATCCTTCACTGGTGGCACGCGTCGCCTTCTTGGCGGCAACCGAAACGCCCCTCTTGCGCAGAATCACGACCGCCTGCTCCATGTCGCCCTTGGCTTCGGTCAGGGCCTGCTTGCAATCCATCATGGGAGCTCCGGTCTTCTCCCGGAGATCCTTCACTTGTGTCGCGGAAATATTCACAGCAGTAGTGCTCATATCGAAAAATCCTTCTTCTGTTTTTTCTTTCGTAGGGACACAGGTCGCCCGTCCCTTTCTATTTAGATGCCGCTCTATAAGATTCGACCCGCGCCAGACGACCCGCGCGGGTCCAATTTCCCTCAAAAGTCCAGCCGGTTTTGCCTTCGCCAACGACCAACGACGACCGGCCAACGACCGTTCTTAAACCGTTTGGCTCTCGACCTTAGGCAGTTCCGCCTCTTCCGCCACAACCGGCTTCTTGTGCATGCCCGGGCCCAGCACTTCTTCCATACTGATGTCTTCGGTAGCGTCGACCGCAGTTCCATCCCCGTGATACTCGACAGCAGCGGTCTCGGCGGCCTGCGCCGCATCCGATGCCGCCTGCATGTCGGCGACCTGCTTGTCGGTCATCAACTGCGCGCCCTCGGCAATCGATTCCGAAATCTTCGAGGTAAACAACCGGATGGCCCGCAGCGCATCGTCGTTGCCGGGGATCACATAATCCACTTCGCTCGGATCGCAATTGGTATCGACCACGGCGACCACCGGAATGCCCAGCTTGCGTGCTTCGCGAACGGCGATCTGCTCTTTGTTCGAATCAATCACAAAGATCGCATCGGGCAGCCGCGTCATATTCTTGATGCCGGCCAAATTGGCCTGCAGATGTTTGCGCTCGCGTTCGAGCTTGATAACTTCTTTCTTGGGGAGTAGCTCGTAGCGGCCATCCGTGGCCATCTCGTCGAGCTCCTTCAGCCGCTTCACCGACTTCTGCACCGTAACCCAGTTGGTGAGCAGTCCACCCAGCCAGCGCTGGTTGATGTAGAACATCCCGCAACGCTGCGCTTCTTCGGCAATCGCGTCCTGCGCCTGGCGCTTGGTGCCGACGAACAGCACAATGCGGCCGTCGTTCGCCAGGTCCTGCACGAACTTCGACGCCTCCTTGAACATCTTCAGCGTCTTCTGCAGGTCGATGATGTAAATCCCGTTGCGCTCTCCGAAGATGAATTCCTTCATCTTAGGATTCCAGCGCTTGGTCTGATGCCCGAAGTGAACGCCCGCTTCGAGCAACTCCTTCATGGTAATCGTAGCCAATGAACCTCCTCTTTAGTCTGCATCCTTTGCGCGATCATGCCGCTCCGGATTGCCATTCCCGCCCCGCACGCGAGGCACGGGAAGAATTGAACACCGAAAACAAGCCGTCAGCTCTTAGCTTTCAGCTCTCAGCTAACACAAAAAAACTTGTCATTCCGACCCCCGAGCGAACGCGAGGGGCGGAGGAATCTCTATAGCGAGTACAGAGCCTGCGCCCAGCCCTATCGCTTGCTGAACTGGAAGCGCTTGCGAGCGCCCTTCTGCCCGTATTTCTTGCGCTCTTTGCCGCGCGAATCGCGGCTGACCATGCCCTCAGCCTTCAGCTTCTTACGCAGTTCAGCATTGAACTGCATCAGAGCGCGGGCAATGCCGAGCTTCACCGCGTCCGCCTGACCGCGCACGCCGCCGCCGAGCACGCTGGCGATCACGTTGAACGTGGCTGCCATCTCCGAAGAAGCCAGCGGCGACTTCGCCGCCGAACGCTGCGCCGGAGTCACGAAATATTCTTCAAAGGCGCGCCCGTTCACCTGGAAATCACCGCTGCCTGGACGCAAATACACACGGGCAATCGCCGTCTTGCGGCGTCCCGTTCCGTAGTATTGAACTAATTCGGCCATTTAGCTTCTAGCTCCTAGCTGCTAGCTTCTGGCAAAAAAACAGAAGCCGCGCTCTTTAATCTCAAATCTCAAATCTCAAACTTGTCATCCTGAGGCGACGTTTTGTCGCCGAAAGACCTCGGACTCAACGAATTCCACCCTACGAAACTGCCACTTTGCGCGGCTTGTGCTCGCGCACTTCCAGCTTCAAATCCTGCGGCTTCTGCGCCTGATGCGGATGCTTGTCGCCCTTGTACACATTCAGCTTCGACAACATGTGCGCCGCCAGCTTGTTCTTCGGCAACATGCGCCGCACCGCATCTTCAATCACCAGCTCCGGACGCCGCACCAGGCGTTTCTTATAGTCCTCTGTGCGCAAGCCGCCGGGATATCCGGTGTAGTGGTGATACTGCTTCTGCTCGGCTTTCATGCCAGTCGTTCTGATCTTCTCGGCGTTGATGACTACAACATGATCGCCGGTATCGAGAAACGGCGTGTACTGCGGGTTTTCCTTGCCCATGAGAATGCGCGCGACTTGCGAGGCCAAGCGCCCGAGCGTCTGCCCGTTCGCGTCCACGACGTACCATTTGCGCACAATTTCCCCCGGTGAAGGGAAATAGGTTGACATCAGAGTTCTCCCAGATTGAATAAAGGCTGCGAAAGAAGACCGCTCGGTGATTCCCTAGCGAGGACGCCAGGCCATCAGGCGGGCAACCACACGACCACCAAAGTCTTTACGATAGCGTAATCTGCAAAGAATTGTCAACGCCGTGTTACGGCAAGAATGCTGGTGGTAACCTAATCGCCGGAGGTCGTTCATGAGACGAGTCACCAATTCCCTTGTCGTATTCCTGACCTTGCTGGCTGCATCTCTGTTCTTGTTCCTGTCCCTACCCGCCTTGGCGCAGCACGGCGCCACCGGTGGCCACGCTGTCGGTGGCGGATATATCCCGAAACACGGCCCGCCAGCTACGCATGGCACAATCGCCCATCCTGCTCCCGGTTTCCACGACGAGCCAGGCCATCCTGAAGCTCCGCACGTCCACCACAACGGTACCTGGGTCGGACACGACGGCGGACCCGATGACGCCCGCTTCCACCTCGATCATCCCTGGGAGCATGGCCACTTCACCGGCGGCTTCGGCCGCGGCCACGTCTGGCGCATTGCCGGAGGCGGTCCCAACCGTTTCTGGTTCGGCGGTTTCTACTTCAGCGTCGCTTCTTTTGACCTGGGTTACTGCGGCGACTGGCTCTGGGACAGCGATCAGGTCGTCATCTACGAAGACCCCGACCACGTCGGCTGGTATCTCGCGTACAACGTGCGGCTGGGCACCTACGTCCACGTGCAATACCTCGGAGGAGCGTAGTCTTTCGTCTCGGTTTGCCCAGAGTGAGGCCGCAACTCGGCAAACCATCACAGGCGCCGGAGCATGGCTCCGGCGCCTGTCTTTATTTTCGCGAGATGTTTCGGCATGGCCTAGGGCAACGTGGAAGAGCGGCGCTTCAGCGCCGCGTAAGGCAGAGGAAACGATCCGGGCTTCAGCCCCGTGGTTGGAAAAAGCTCCCGATCACTCGTACGCGAGAGCATCAATCGGATCCCGTTGCGCCGCCTTGAACGCCGGATACAAGGCTCCGGCCAGCGCCCCGATCAGCGCAATGACCCCCGCCCGCAACGCCCACTCGTTACTCCAGAACAGCCGCAGGACAGGCTTTTCGAACATGATGACACGGCGCGTCACCAAGCTGATGATGATTCCCGCCACAATCCCCGCCACCGCCAGCAGCAAGGTTTCCCGCAGAACCACGTTCACAATGTACAACTTCGAAGCGCCCAGAGATTTCAGAATTCCGATCTCCCGCGTGCGCTCCATCACCGCCGTATACATCGACTGAAAGATCACCAGAAAGCCCACCACCACAGCCACGCCAATCACGATTCTGATGGCCAGATCAAATCCCGGAAAATTGTCGGGCGTCATCATTGAGAGATACTGCTCCATCGAGCGCACAGAATAATTCTCCATGCCTGGCGTACCTTCAATTGACTTCTCCACTGTGGCCACATTCGCCGGATCATCCAGCTTCAGGTAGAAGGCGGAAACGCGCCCCTCCGCACTCACCAAATCCTGGAGCGTGGCTAATGGCAGACATTTGCGGCAGCCCTTGCCGTGCGGAACGACACCAGAAATGCGGAAATCGTGTGCCAATATCTCGATCTTGTCGCCCACTTTGAGATGATTCATCCGCGCCAGGTAATCGTCGATGATCACGTCATAAGGCGCTTGGAACGGTCCTCCGGAGAGATAATGGAACTTCGGAGGAAGCGTGTCGTAGCTGGCAACGTCGATGCCATAGATGATTTCCGGCGGTTTTTGGGCGAACCACCAGACCACTGGAACCGCGGTGACTACGTGGGGCACTCGACGCAGCACGTCCCCCACTTTCATTGAAATGGGCGCGCCCGACAATCCGATGACCGCGGACGCCCCTGGGGGTGTAACCATCAGGTCCGCTCCCACCCCAAGCTGGCTCTCTTTCGAGCCGTTCAGCAATCCGTAGAACAGCGCCACCACCAGCAGAATCATCGTGACTTCGAGCGCAATCGCGCTCATCGCGATGAACGACCGCGTCGGCCGATGCACCAGGTTGGCGACCACCATCTTGTTCATCATAGGAAGGCCGTCAGCACCTGGCACTCAGCATAGCGGAGGTCGATTCTAAATCACGAGCCGCCACAACGCCCCGACCGGGCTGAATGCCAAGTGCTGAATGCTAATTGCTGTCTTTCAGCGGCATGGCCAGGCTCGACTGCGGCCGGTCCAGATGGACGACCTCCGCCCCCGCCGGTTGTTCCAGAGTGAATTGATCATCCGTCAGCAGCTGATTCATATCCACTTTCAGCATGTTCATGGTGAAGTCGTACTCTTCTTGCGGACGAGAAATTTGGATGCGCGACGGAAAACTGACGCCATTGTAATCTTTGTACTCGGCGTAGCGGGCATCGGTGACTACCTTGCCATCCTCGTTGTAAATGTACTGCCGGTGCGGCTTCAGATCGGTGCGCCCGAAAATGATCTTGCGCGCCAGCCTCCAGCCCTGGTCGTATTTCTGAATCACCGTCAACTCGTAGTCGTCCCGCAGGATGCGGCGACCCTTCTCGTCATGAAGAATCTCGTAGCCGTTCTCCAGCACCGCGATCTCATTCTCCGGATCGATGTGATGGATCAGCAGCGCGTCGTAAATATTCTGCGGGCGGATGTTCTCCATCGGCTGGTCGGTATTGGGTGTCGCAACCCCATTCTTGCCGATGACGAAGCGGTTCTTGGAGGGAACCCAGAGCTTGAAGTCCTGACCGTCGCTAACCATATCGAATGCCGTGGTGCGCACAATCGGCATCAACCCGATCATATGCAGCGCGCCCGGCTTGCGCGCCAGAACATAGCCCCGGATTTCCTTGTAGTCAGTGACGTGCCCCTTCTTAATGCCGCCGACGGAACTGTCTATGTCCACCGTCGCCTTCAGGGACTGGATGGTCTCGGCCTGCTGATTAATGCGGTCAATCAGCCCCTGCTGCGTGGACGTCATGAGCGGGGTTTTTGAGTACTGATCTTCGACTGGACGCGTGTGGAACAAGCAGCCAGAGGTCGACAGCACAGCAAGAAACAAGGCTAGGGTCAAAAAGGGCCGGCTACGTCTCATCAAGATATTATGATGTCCTCAATATCATTTGAGTATACCTTGCCCGAAAGGGTTCAAAAGCACTGCAGGACGCTTTTTGAGGCATCTACCTCGCTAACCGACGCCTCTTGAGCTTTCCGCAAATATCATGGACGGCATCAGTTACCGAATCTACTGTCAATTGTGACTATGACTAAAGTCCGCGGCACGATCGTCAGGGTCCCACCCGCCACAGCATCGTCTAAACTGGGTTGACTGTGCGCAAGATCGTCTGGCTCATTCTGATTGCGGCGCTCGGAACCGCCGGATGGTTCGCCTGGGCCGCGCTAACGCCCATCGAGCCCTCCCAGCGGACCTTCGTCATGCTGCATCCCGGATATTCCACCCGCCGCATCGCCTCCGAACTCAAGGGCGCCGGCCTCATCCGCAGCGAACAGGCCTTCGTGCTCTGGCATTACCTGCACCCCAAGCGCTCGCTCAAGGCTGGGGAATATCTCTTCGACAAGCCGGCCAGCATGCTCGACATTCAAAAGCGCCTGCAACGCGGCGACGTCTACTTCCGCACCGTGGTGGTGCCCGAGGGCTTCACCATGTTCGACATCGCCCGCGCGGTCGAAGCCGCCGGCCTCGGCCCCGCCGAAGATTTCCTGAAGGAAGCGCAGTCCGACACCGCGCTGATCGCCGACCTCGATCCCGGAGCTCAGTCTCTGGAGGGCTATCTTTTCCCGGACACCTACGACTTCTCCCGCCTGATGACGATGCACGACATGGCCGCGACGATGGTCAGGCGGTTCCGCGAGGTCACGCATGAGATCGGATTGATTTCGACTTCAGCCCAGCCCTTGGAGCTCACCGTCACCATGGCTTCGATCGTGGAAAAAGAGACCGCGGTTGCCGAAGAGCGCCCGCTGGTGGCCAGCGTCTACTACAACCGCCTAGCCCAAAATGTCGCGCTCGACGCCGACCCCAGCATCATCTACGCAGAACTTCTAGCCGGGACCTACACAGGCAAGCTGCATCACGAGGACATGCAAGTCAATTCGCCCTACAACACCTACCGCCACGCCGGCCTGCCGCCGGGCCCCATCGCCAATCCTGGGCGGAGCGCTCTCGAGGCGGCCATGCACCCAGCGCAGAGCGACTACTTGTACTTCGTGGCCGACGCCCAGGGCCACCACCGCTTCGCCCGCACCATCGAAGAGCACGACAAGAATGTAGCGGCGTACAGAAAAGCCATGCTGCGACGGTAATCCGATTCCTACCGGGGGCGTTCGGGAAACCGCCGCCCTGGAACAGTGCCGTAGTACAATCCCCACCTTAGATCGGCAGGTCAACTCAATCCTGCAATTGTGGAGGCCATTTGCCAGCCGCGCCGGCCGTTCCTTCACCTCATGCACCTCATGCAACCCTCGCTGCACCCGCGCGAGTCCCCGGTTCTTCCGGCTTTTCCACTCGCCTCATGTCGCTCGATCTATTCCGCGGCATCACCATTGCCGCGATGATCCTGGTCAATAATCCCGGAAACGATCATCCTTACTGGCCGCTGGAACATGCTGAATGGAATGGCTGGACTCCTACCGATCTTGTCTTCCCGTTCTTTCTCTTCATCGTCGGGGTCTCACTCGTCTTCTCCTTCGAATCCCGGCTCGAGCGCGGTGATTCGCGGGGCAGGCTCCTGCTCCATGCGTTTCGCCGCGCAGTCATCATCTTCGCCATCGGTCTGGCCATGAACTACAGCGCGGTTCTGGTGTTTCCGTCATCACATTCCGGGGTTCGCATCCCCGGAGTTCTGCAACGGATTGGAGTCTGCTATCTCGCAGCGTCTTTGCTGTTTCTTTACGTACGCCCTCGAACCCGGGCTGTCATCGTTGCCGCGCTGCTCATTGGCTATTGGGTGCTGATGCGCTTTGTCCCCGTACCCGGCTTCGGAGTTCCCGGCAGGGACATCCCGTTCCTCCACCCGGACGCGAATCTCGCGGCTTATCTGGATCGCCGCTTCCTGACAACCCTCTGGGAAAAGACTCGCGATCCCGAGGGACTGCTGAGCACACTTCCAGCCATTGCGACGGCGCTTCTCGGAGTTTTCACCGGCGAATGGCTGCGCTCAAAAAGCAGTCCGCGAGATAAGGCTCTCGCTATGCTGTTCTGCGGAGTTGGTACTTTAATTCTTGGTGGGATCTGGGGAATCTGGTTCCCCATCAACAAGAAACTCTGGACCAGTTCCTATGTGCTTTTCACCGCCGGACTTGCACTGGTTTGCCTGGTCGCATGCTATTGGGCAGCCGACATTAAGCACTGGCAGGAAGGCCGGATCTACCGAGTCTTGACCAAGCCGTTTATCATTTTCGGCCGGAATGCGATCGCCGCCTACATCGCCGCATGGCTCTTCGCCGTGCTGCCCTACTTTTTGACGTTGCAGGTCAACGGGCAAAAACGACACGCGGCCGAGTACATCTTCGAGCACGTCTTTGCTCCACTCGGAAGCCCGAGTTTTGCATCGCTGCTATTTTCCCTGGCCTTCGTCCTGCTATGCCTGCTCCCGATCTGGCTGATGGACCGCAAGCGAATATTCTTGAAGATCTAGAACGAAGACCTGACATTCGCCAGAATCTACCGAGCCGCCCGCCCCTCCATCCATCCCTGCAGAATCAGCACTGCCGCCATCCGGTCGACAGCCTTGCCGCGCTTCTCGATCGACAGATCGGTCTCGCGCAGCAACCGGTTGGCTTCGGCGGAAGTCAGCCGCTCGTCCCACAGATGAACCGGCAGCCTGAATCGCTTGCGCAGTTCCTCGGCGAAGACCTGCATCTTGTCAGACTGAATCCCTTCCGCACCGCTCATCCGCAGGGGCAGCCCGACCACGATCTGCCTGACGTCGTACTCCTGAATCACCCGTTGCAGATGTTCGAAGTCGTGCCGCTTGGTTCTGCGCTGCAGGGTTTCGAGCCCCTGGGCGGTGATCCCAAGGGGGTCCGACACCGCCACCCCGATTCTGCGGGAGCCCACGTCGAGACCAAGAATCCGGCCGACCGGGAGCTCGTGGGCAGGACCGTTCTGGGAACGGCCGGGCCCTCGCTCGCCGGAGTCGGGCTCATTCAAATCCGAATATGGTTCTCGGGAACCTGATTCGCGCGAAAACGGGCCTTTGGGGTCAATGCCCACAACCCGATTATATGCGCTGAATCAGCGATTCCAGCTCTTTGCCCACCGCGGCGCCAGTGCGCAGGCTGCTTCGGGCAGGGCTGATATCCGACATAAAAACATGTATTTAAATAACTTAACCGTGCGCTGCGAGGCAGACTCCAGCCCCCAGGGCCGCCTTGCTTTCGACCCGTGCGGGGAGTAACATAGAAGTTAGGTCTAACTGAAGCTTCTTCCCCGCGAGCTTTTTGCCTTCCTGAGCGTGTAAACATGAGCGGTATGGACTTGAATTTCCACATCGGCGACAAGGTCGTCTATCCCAATCACGGGGTTGGGGTTATCGAACAGATCAGCAGCCGCTCGGTAGGCCCGACGGTCGAGAAGTTTTACCTTTTGCACATCAAAGCCAGCAGCCTTAAAGTGATGGTGCCCTGCCAAAACGCGGGCAGCGTCGGCCTGCGGCGCGTGGTGCGCAACGGCGAAATCCAGAAAGTTCTGGACGCGCTTTCCGTCGGCGAAAACGGCAGCAACGGCGATTGGAAAGACCGCTTCAAAGAGAATTCTGAACGCATGCGCACCGGTTCGCTCCTGGAGGTGGCCGGAGTCCTGAAGAGCCTGATCACCTTGCACCAGGCTAAGCCGCTTTCCTTCCGCGAAAAGAAGATGTTGGAACGCGCTCGCTACCTCCTGGTGAGCGAGTTGGCCATGGCCCGCAACTGTGAAGAGTCGAAGGTGGAGGAGATCCTGACCACAGCTCTGGCCAAATGCAAACTGCGCTTCCCCGAAGCCTCCGAATTCCAGGCCTAGCAACGCGATCTCTGGGACCGCGACTTCCTTACTTCGACACCTCGTAGTCCCGGCAGGCTTCTCGACACGTGGCACGGAGTTATAATCCCAAAGGCAACTGGTTCATGGCTGTGGGTGTAATGAGTGGGTGTAATGAATGACCGACGCAATCAAACGAAAACTGCAGGACGAAATCGACGCGCTCGAACACGAGCTGATTCACGAGCTTCCCAAAGAAATTAAGAAGGCCGCCGCCCTCGGCGACCTCAGCGAGAACGCGGAATACCACATGGCGAAACAGCGCCAGGAATTCGTCAAGGCGCGCGTCCGCCAGATCGGCAAGCGCCTCGCTGACCTGTCGATGGTCAACATGAATAACATCCCCCACGACAGAGTCGGCCTCGGTTCGACCGTCAAGGTTTTCGACAATACCAAGAACGAAGAAATGCAATACAAGCTGGTGACGAGTGAGGAATCCGACGTAGCCACCGGAAAGATTTCCACTACCTCACCCATCGGCCGTTGTTTGCTGAACAAGAAAGTCGGCGACACCGTAATCGTGGACAGTCCCAAGGGCAAGCGCGAGCTCGAAATCCTCAGCCTGAGCACCATCCACGACGAAATCGCCGACGAACCGAAAGAGGCAGGCGCGTAATGGCACGGTCGTCCGGAATAAGCTGGACCAGCGCCTTCGGCCGCGCCTGCGGAGTCCTGCTCGATACCATCGTCCGCTGGCTGGCGCTCTCCCGCATCAATCCCAACGTTCTCACCTTCATGGGACTGGTGGTCAACACCTGGGCCGCCATTCTCTTCGGATCGGCCAATGCCAGCAACCAGAAGCGCATGTTCTTCTACGCCGGCCTGGTTATCATCTTCTCCGGCTTCTTCGATCTGGTGGACGGCCAAGTCGCCCGCGCCACCAACCGCGTGACCCGCTTCGGGGCTTTCTTCGATTCTGTGGTTGACCGCTATAGTGATGCCAGCCAATTCCTCGGCCTGCTAGTCTTCTACGCCCGCGGCGGACGTTTCTTCTACGTCGTGCTCGCCGCCTTCGTCATGGTCAGCGCCATCATGGTCAGCTACACCCGAGCCCGCGCCGAATGCATGATCCCCTCCTGCCGCGTCGGCTTCATGGAGCGCCCCGAACGCCTGGTCTTGGTAATCCTGGGAGCTTTGTTCAACCGCATGGCCCCGGTATTGTGGGTGATCGCGGTGCTCAGCACAATCACAGTAATCCACCGCATGCGTTACACCTGGACCCGAACGCAAGACCCGCCGATGCCCGCGAAAGCGGGGCAGGCCGCATAAACTCTCAAGAAAGAAAATGTCATCCCGAGCGAAGTGATCGAACGCGCGAAGCGAGCTCAATCACGAAGTCGAGGGACCTGATGTGTTTTTCAGTCAGCCATTCCCGAATCGACACAGCATCCTAAATTATTCGCCGCTCTCCCGCGATTCGATCCGCAGCCCGCTTAGAATTCATTCTGCAGACAGCGTTTAGAGGGTGATGCCAGCGGGTATTGGACGCCGCCTGCGAAGCGGTCGAGTGGCTTATCAGCCATTAGGGTTCGACTCCCTCACCCTCTGTGGTCACTCGACAAAATGAAATGCTCTTGACTTCGCCGCACCTGGAGTTATCCTGAAGGTGCTTCGCAGGCGCCGTTCAGTATCATCTAAGCCCCGGCTGATAACCGGGGCTTTATATTTCCGGACAAAGATTCCTGTGGGGCGGACACTCCTGTCCGCCAGACGGCCGAGACCAGACGCACGGCCCTGATTCGCCGCCATCCAACTCAGAAGCTCTTCGGCCACTTGCGGGCGCCATGCAACACGGCGAGAACCTGAATAGATTCGCCTTTCAACCTGTAGGCCAGGACAAAGGGCGTCCCGGTCACCACCAGTTCACGGCTTCGATCAACCCGACCGGGGCGACCCATCTGGGGAAACCGCTCAAGCCTCTCCACGGCCGAGATAATCCGGTTGATCGCGTCCCAGGCAGCCCTCGGGTTTTCGGCCTCCAGATACTCTCGCGCCGCTTGCAGATCTTCCAGGGCGCCGTCCGTCCAGCGCAGCTTCACCGCCGCCGCCAGCCCGCCACCATCTTTTTGACTTTGTCGTGGTCGACCAACCTGCCGGCATCCGCCTGGCGAATGCCTCTCTCAATCTGTTCGATATGCCAGCGCTGCACTTCCAGATAGGCACTCACCGCCTCGTTCAGCAGATAAGTGCGGTCGCGGTCCAGCGCCTCAGAGAGCGCGTCCAGGGCCTCAACTTTATCTTCATCCAGCCGAAAGCTGATGGTTTGCTTGTTCGCGATAGTATGGCTCGCCATATTATGAAATATTACAGCGTAAGCTCTTGCACTTCAAGGCCAAAACGATGGTAGTGTCCCGATTGCGGCTATTATGAGGAGTGCCGGGAGGGTAAATGACTTCAAAGCCAGATTATGTTGAGGTTGGCAGGAAAGCGCATGAACTTTCACGTAGTCATGGCTGGAATGCCTATAAATATGCAGCTAAATTGGCGGCAGACGCCCTTGCGGAAGGAAAGGTTGAGGAAAGCGAGTTTTGGAAATCCGTAGAAGCTAGTCTAACGCCTCGTGAAAAATCAAATTAGGACACTGCCAAGACGATGCTCTCAACCCGTTCCTGCTATCCTATCCGGTCGCATCCTGACTTCTGCATTGATCTCAAGCAGGCCGCTTCTTAAGGACACCTCTTGCCGACTGATCCCGTTCTCGTTATCCACGGCGGCGCGTGGGCCATGCCTGATGACATGGTCGATGCCCATCTCAACGGCGTGAACAACGCGCTGGCCGCGGGATGGCGCGTGCTGAACAGTGAACGCGGCGGCACGGCACTCGACGCCGTCGAGGAAGCCGTCGTCATCATGGAAGACGACGAGACTTTCGACGCCGGCCGCGGCAGCTTCCTGAATCGTGACGGCAAGGTCCAACTCGACGCCCTCATCATGGACGGCGCCACGCTCCGCGCCGGAGGCGTCGGCTGCGTCGAGCGCCTGCGCAATCCAGTGCGCGCCGCCCGCAAGATTCTCAGCGAGAGTCCGCACGTTTATTTTGTTGCCGAAGGCGCAGAGCGTTTCGCTGCCGAACACGGCATCGCACTCTGCAGCAACGAAGACCTAGTGATACCGCGGGAAGTCGAACGCCTGCGGAAATATCAAACCGCGCAAGCTGATTCGAAGCGAGCCGGCTCGCAACCGGACGGCAACGACCTATTCGCACCCGCCACACACGATCCAACCATTTCGCACGACACGGTCGGCGCGGTCGCCCTCGACCGCAACGGCAACATCGCCGCCGCCACTTCCACCGGAGGCACGCTGAACAAAGCTCCCGGACGCCTCGGCGATTCCTCGCTGATCGGCTGCGGCTGCTATGCGAACAACGAGAGCGCCGCCGTCTCCACCACCGGATGGGGCGAGCCCATCATGAAGTTAGTTCTGGCGAAGTGGACCGCTGACCGCATCCAGGCCGGCAATCTCCCCGAGTGGTCCGCGCAGGAAGCCATGAACTATCTCCAACAGCGCCTCAACGGACACGGCGGCATCATCGTCCTCAACCCCGAAGGCCACATCGGCATCGCCCACAACACCCCCCGCATGGCCTGGGCGTATAAGACGCTGAGAAAACAGGAAGCGGGAGTGGTACGCGAAAGCTAGCGCCAGTCCTGCGATTAGCCGTTACCTTCGTCAATTGTCGGCCTCGCAGATCCGTGTTGTAATCGCGGCGCGATGACATCCACGCGACAGTGCCCGATGTGCGGCCTCGACCTCACAGACCCCTCGGCCGCAGTGTGTCCAGCGTGCGCAGCAAGGTTCGTGACGCCCTCGCCTCGCAGTGGGAAGATCTGGATCGCGGCGCTTCTACAGTTCGCGCTGTTTGCCGTCTTCATATTGCTGTTCAAACTTCCAAAGATCATGATTGCGTTCTCCGCCGGACTGATCCTCGTCGGGATCGCGCTTTCCGCGTGGGCAAAGTCAAAAGCGGCTGCAGCGCGGCCCACTTCGCGGGCAGCCATCGCGCGGCCGCTCCTGTTCAAGATCGTAAGTCTCGCCATCGCGCTATCTTCGTTGGCCCTGGTGGCGACCTTGCTATTTAGCTTCGTGGCCTTCCTCAACTCGTGGACACGGTGGCACACGTATGAGGGCGAGCCCTATCACCGGGCCGAATTCCAGGTGAAACACGCGTACTATCAGCGGGGTTCCAAAGGCGGCGTTTACATCTACGCCAGCGGAATGGTTGAGAACCAGAGCGAGTGGATGAACCTGCAATCGTTCGTACCCACGTTGCCGCACAATCAAGCGGAGCTGGACAGCGCCGTTCCTGCTGGAACATCGATTCCCATCTATTTGTTTCCAAATCTGAAGGGTCGCATGCGGGTGCAGGTCTATCAGGGAACCCCGCCCGCGGAAGCCTATCGCAACAGTGCCATGAATGCGCTCCACTACGGCCTTAGCGGCCTGGCTCTCTGCGCAGCGCTGCTTTTTATAGTATTTCGCGTGCGGCCACTGTGCTTCGTCCAGCCCGATCCGCAGTTCCAGCAATCCAGCTTCGGACAAACCTAGCCCACTGGCCGGAGCGCGTCTCCGCCAGTGCTACAGCCAGCCCTTGGTTCTGGCGATTCTCGCCGCTTCGACTCTATTGCTCGCCCCCAGCTTGCTGATCGCTTCAGAAAGATAATTTCGCACCGTGCCGTCGGACAATCCCAACTCGCCAGCGATGTCGCCGCTGGCCATACCTTCGCCAGCCAGACGCAGCACCTGCCGCTCGCGGTCGGTCAGGGGATCCATTTCTCCCCAGGCTTCGGTCGCCAGTTCCGGATGAATCACGCGCAGTCCCTGATGCACGCGGCGCACCGCGTCCGCGAGTTCTTCGCAGCGCATGTCTTTCAGCAGATAGCCGGACGCTCCGGCCTCGAGCGCGCGCCGCAAATATCCCGAGCGCGCGAACGTGGTGACGATGACCACACGCGTCCCGGTGCGGCGCCGCTTCAACTCCGCCGCCACGTCGAGCCCGCTCATGTGCGGCATTTCAATGTCGGTGATGAAAACGTCGGGCTTGTGCGCGAGCACGGCTTCGAGCGCTTCTTTGCCGTTGCGCGCCTGCCCCACGACAGAAATATCGCCCTCGATTTCGAGCAATGCGGCGAGCGCGCCCAGCACCATCCCCTGATCTTCGGCCAGAACCACGCGGATGGTCTTGCGGCCGTCCTTGTCTTTATCTCTATCTCTGCCGCTTTCGCGGGCGCTTTCTTTGTATGTCGGATTCAATTCCGCCCGCCTTGATCCTGCGACACAACTTCCTTCAGCGGCAGCGTGATGGTCAACGTCGTTCCCGCTTCGGTGCTGCGCAGGAGCGTTCCACCCAGCATTTCCACGCGCTCGCGCATGCCGCGCAATCCGTTGCCTTCAGCGCTGGATGATCCGCGGCCGTCGTCGTGAATCTCCAGCCGGCAGGATCCATTCTCCTGCTCGAGCCGCATGCGGCAAGTGTGAGCCTGGGCGTGACGCACGACGTTGGTAACCGCTTCGCGCACGGCGAGCGAAAGTACGCTCTCTTGCACTGCAGGCAGCTTCACGGTGGTCGCCGCATCGCATTGCACGGTCAGGCCGGCAGTTTCGAGCGTCGACTTCGCTTGCGCCAGTTCCGCCGCCAGTCCCTGGGATCGGTAGCCGCGAATCGCGTCGCGCACATCGGACAAGGCCTGGCGCGAGATCTGTTCGACTTCCCGAATTTCTCTTCCTGCCCGCTCGGGATCACGGTCGATCAGTTTGCCGGCGAGTTCCGATTTCAGCGTAATCACCGACAGCGTGTGCCCAAGAACGTCATGCAGATCGCGCGCAATGCGTTCGCGCTCGGCTACTTTGGCCAGGTGTTCGATCTCTTCGTTGGCCTTGCGCAGTCTCCGGTTCATGCGATTGCGCTCGGCGAAGAAAATGTTGCCCGCTCCGATGACCATGGGAAACAGCGAAGAGTCGAAGACGATCCAGCCATTCATGTGCAGCCGCAGAGCATTGATCCCGCCGATACTTCCGATCGCGAGCAGGCCAATCACAGCGGCCTTCTGGGTTCGCACGGAAAAAGGCAGCATGGCGGCGGCGAAGATGAAGAACGTGCAGGCGCCGGAATTGATCGGCTGGAATAAAATCCCCAGCAGCACCATGCCGCCAATGTGGACGAGATTGAACGGATTCTCGATCCAGAACATGCCTAGATAGAGAACGAGAAACACCGCAGCGCCCAGGCCATCGTAGAGCCACAGCTTCGCGCTAGCGTGACTCAGAATTGGATCAACAAAAAAGAAGCCTAGATAGAGAACCCAGAGCAGAGGGCTCCATCCGTGATCTTTATCTTTGAATATGCTGCGCCACGGCTTCAATTTCCAGTGGCTGCCGTTTTCGCAGCCGATCTCACGCCCTAAAGACACTAGCGGCATAATTCTATTGTCACCCCTCCGGTCAATTCCGGCCAGTTCTCAAGATTGAACTCGCGCTGTACCAGACGAGCAAAGCGGCCGGAATCAACACTACGAGCCATTTTGGCCCGGCGACCAGAGCGATCAGGCCGAGGAGGATTAACACGGTTGTCCCGCCCATCGATTTTTTGGAATCCGCGCTCATGGTCGAAATCCCCCGTAAGTCGGCATGCTGTGTCGCGCTGGCCCTCTTAGCGGTTGGTGTTGGGCCTAACCGTACAGTTTTCCCTGGTCGCGCTGGAATCCGATCCGAGCCGCGCCCAGGCAGATCAACGTGAATGCCACCAGCACTTCCCAATGTGTCGCAATCGATGCCGGGCTCGCCGCTCCTACAATGCTCAGACCCAGTTGTGCCAGGTGATAAGGCGGCATGAACAGCGCGATCTGCCGCATAATCTTCGGTAAAAACATGATCGGCATCCACAATCCGCTGCAGGCCGACATGGGCAAATAAATCAGGTTGATAGTCGCGGGCGCGGAGTTCGGCCCGGTGAAATATCCCAGGGCCAAGCCCATCGCGGAGAAGGGCAGTGAACCAATCACCAGCGTTCCGAACAGCGCGGCGAATTGCAGCACCGGCATGCGCACACCACCGAAAGCGATCCCTAGCCCGAACAGTGCGAGCACGATGATCGTGCTAAAAATCATGCTGCTCGCGACCTTGGCCGCGAAATACGCAAACGGAGGCATCGGGCTGGCGCGTTTCACCTCCAACCATCCCAAGCCGCGGTCTGAGGCCAGTCCGGCTGCGGTTCCGAACAGCGACGCGCCCATCACGCCGAACGTGCCGTAGGTCGCCAGGAGATACTTCGGGACAGCCGCGCCTCCGATCGCGTCCTTCGAATACAGCACGAGCCCGTACAGAATGTAGAACATGATCGGGAAGCTCAGCACCGACGCGGTGTACATGCGCAGACGCAGGTTCTTCAGAAACTCGTATTTCGCTTCTTTCAGATAAATCCTCGCCGTGTGTCCCGGCGAACGCTGAATTTGCGGACTGCTCAATGCCAGAGTTGCGGTACTCATTGTGATTCCCTCCGCGCCCATGCGCCAGTGCCTCGTGAACCGAAAACATCCGTTACCGTTACCTATCGTTTTGAAAACTGCCACGTCTCGTCACGCCACGCAGTGAACTTCCAGAGTGGCCGCCCGCAGAGCCGGGCCGCTCCCAGAAAAAACACAATCGCGAATACAACTACGCCGGGTACAAGGCTCCAACGTCCTTCCATGCAATTCATTGCAGCGTCGAAAAGCTGAATGAATGCGGTCAGCACCATCAGGCTACTGAGCGCGCCCCGGGCTCGCATCCCGAGCGTTACAAGGAGCATCGTCGCCAGTGCCAGGTTTCGAGAAACCAGATAGCCGGCATAAACGCGTACCGCACCATTGATTTCGGCATCCGGTGAAACCAGCATCGCCGGATGGATCAGAGCGATTACGCCTCCAGCCGCGATCAAGACCGCTCCGAGAATCACGCTGGTCGACAACCACCAAGGCAGAGACCCAGCTGTCTTTGATTCCAGCGCCGCCGATGTCTGAGCCGATATCGCCATATCAACCTTTCGCTCTCTCTTTATGAAGCTAGTTCTGACTGTTTTCGTTTTGCCCGTTGTCCTGCGTCAACGCCAGGAACGCTTCTTCCAGTCCAGCGCTCGTAACTTCCAGCCCGGAGAGTTTCGCATCCCGCGCCAGCAGTTCGCGGACGATCAGTTCAGCTTCGATGGCGTGAATCTCGACCGCTTCGCGATCTACTTTGACTTCCGTCACGCCCGGAATCTGGCGGATAGTGTTCAAGCCGACGCTGGTGATGCAGCGAATCCGCTTGCCCATGGTTTTCGCTTTGATCTCCGACGGAGTTCCCTGGGCAACAATTTCGCCTTGATTGATCACGGCGATGCGGTCCGCCAGAGCGTCCGCTTCTTGCAGATAGTGGGTTGTGAGCAGCACGGTCTTGCCGCGCCCGACCATCTTGCGGATTTCCTCCCACAACATGCGCCGCGCTTCCACGTCGAGCCCTACCGTAGGCTCGTCGAGAAAAATCAGATCCGGATCGCCGCAGATGGCCAGGGCAAACAGCACGCGTTGCCGTTGACCTCCAGAGAGATCGCCGAACTTACGGTCGCTCAGTTTCTCGAGCCCGGCGGCGGCGAGAACTTCCGCGAGCCCCATGGGCTTCTCGTAATAGCTGGAAAACAGGTCGATGTGCTCGCGCACGCGCAACGTTTCCGGAACGCGTCCCACTTGCAACATGGCGCCCGTTCTCATCCGGTTTTCAGGATTCGTGGGGTCGCCGCCGAAAACGCGCGCTCTTCCCGAATTGGGCTGCAGCAACCCCAGCAGCAACTTCACGGCTGTGGTTTTCCCCGCTCCGTTCGGACCCAGCAAGGCTACGACCTCTCCGGCGCGCACTCGAAAGTCAACGCCGCGCAGCGCCCGCACGCTGCCATAATTCTTGTTCACGCCTTCAAGACAGGCGACAATCAGACCTGCCTTCGCCGCCTCCACGTACTGCGGTTGCTCCAGGGTTGCAATCATCTTCATTCCTCCCGGCCAGTTGCGCGCCGTCCGGCGGGAATTGATTTCCCGCCGATAGTTGCGCAATCAACAACTGCATCATGGCGGACTCGGAAAAAACGCACCAGTGCCATCCATCACGCGCCGGGCGTGACAAATGTCACCCGGATTATTCGGTTAACTTCTGCATCCGGAATAGCTTCCATTAGGAATTGCGGTCGCGGGAGGAATGAGGTGAATCCCTATTCTCGGAATTCGCCTGTTACAAATTCCGAACGAACACAGGATATCCACAAGGCAGGACTAGGTGCATCGTTTGGGCGGTCGAGAAGAGCGAACTCTTGATTCCCAGCGTCTGGCAAGGCTTTCCGCGTGTTCGGATTTCGTAACAACACCTGGTCACTCAAAAATTCACACAGCCGCCAACAAATTCAGCCTTGCCTTTGGTATGATTCCTTCCACTTTCGCAGGAGGCGTACCGATGCTCCCGGCAGGAAAAAGCCTTCGCACGCTGCGCGAGAAACTCGGCCTCACCATGCGGGATGTCGAGAACTCCAGCGCGCGCGTGGCCGACAAATATCGCAACGAGGAATTTTCTATTCCTCCGAGCCGACTGTCCGACATCGAAACCAAAGGCATTCTGCCCAGCATTTTCCGCCTCTACACGCTCTCGGTAATTTACCGCCGCGACATTCGCGAGTTGATGTCGTGGTATGGCGTCGACCTAGGTAACCTCGCCGCCGACCTCGGCCTGGTTTCTCCGCCGAAATCGCATGTCTCCGACGCGCTCGCCGGGCTGTCGTCGATGCAGGTTCCGCTGCGCCTCGATCCCGGCTTTGACGACCGCCGCACCACCAACCTGGGCCGCATGGTCGAACAATGGGGACTCGTCCCCATCGCTTACCTCGCGCAGTTTGCCACCAGCGCCTTCACCTACGGTTACGTCGGCACGCAGGACTTCACCATGTATCCGATTCTGCCGCCCGGCAGTTTCATTCAGGTCGACGAATCGAAGAATAAAGTGGTGGAAGGTTCCTGGCGTTCGGAATACGAACGTCCCATTTATTTCGTCGAAACTCGCGACGGCCATACCTGTTGCTGGTGCAGTATGCGCCGCGAGGAAGTCATTCTGCAACCGCATCCTTTATCTCCGGTGCCGGTTCGCATCCTGCGGCACCCGCAGGAAGCCGAGGTGCTCGGCCAGGTGGTGGGCGTGGCTATGAAATTGACCGAGTGGCACGCCCTCGATTCTTCTCCAAACTCGAAAGCGCCAGCAGCACTGAACTAAGGTGACTGGCGGCGGGTGAGTCCGGGCGCTCGCCGGGCAGTAAGTCCTCGAAGCGATCGCGCATGCCTTCGACATAAGCCTGCGCCGCAACTCCGTCGGCGCGGCTCGATTCCTCCAAATCCTCGACCAGCGCCGGCAACGGCGTGCGCAAGACTCTGGCCACAATCTCGGTATGGGCCGTTCTCAAAGCCCGTTCGGACGATTCCGGCCCGTGGACCAGTTCCATCCCCCAGTGTTCGTAACGTCCCTGAGCCCGCCGCAGGGATGCCAGATACACCAGCTTCCCCAGCAGCCCCGAAACGGCCGCCAGAGTAGTTTCCTTCACGTCCTGTAAAGCAGATTTCAGCGTCATTTTTGCCGCAGTTTTGTTACGAATTCCGAACGCTCAAAGGTTTACAAACCCTTTGCGCCTACCCCCGCGCCCATGAAATTATCACGCACCAATTCGCTGTAACAAGGAGAAAACAACCGTGAACCGTGCCCTACTCATCCTCGCAGCAGCAGTCCTGTTCGTGAACACGCTGGTAACCCCGACGTCCGTCCGGGCCGATGGCGCACCCACGCAGACCAATTGTGGCAATACACTCTGCAAACCGTAACGGAAACTTGCGGTCCTTACGAAAACAGAACAAGAATCGCTATGATGTTGCCGCCTGCAGCGCGCCGCTGTATAGTGCATCCCTACAGGTATGCTGCAGGCGCACTCATTTCTCTGGCACTACCTCTGGACCGCACCCAACGTCCTGCTGTTTGCCCTGGCACTCCTAATCTGGAGGAACGGGCTGCGCAAGACGTTCCCGGCATTCTTCGCCTTTGCTCTACTCAGTTCCCTCGGCCAGTTCGCGCTCTACACCGCCGACGTGGCGCCATCGGTTTCGGCTGAGAGTTTTTGGCGTGTTGACTGGGGTACCCTGCTGATCGAAGGATCCCTGAAATTCGTCCTGATCGGCGAGGTCTTTGCGCAGATTTTTGGCTTGTACCCCTCCGTGGCACGGCTAGGTAGACTTCTGATCGGTGCCGTTGGCATCGCGTTGGTTCTGACTTCCGCGGTGGCCGCCGCTTATGCTCCGCAGGATAGTCATTTTGGAATCATCTCCGGCGCGCACCTCCTCGACCAAACAATCTATCTAATCGAATCCGGACTTCTCGTCTTCATTTTCTTGTTCGCGGCGTACTTCCGGCTTAAACCGACACATTTCGTTTTCGGCATCACCCTCGGTCTAGCAATTTCCGCCTGTGTCCACCTCGCAACTTGGGGCATAGCAGCCAATGGTGGGCTTCCCGCTTCCAGACGGGTATTCCTCGCCTTCCTCAACATGGCCACCTACCACGTCTGCGTCCTCATCTGGTTCTACTACCTACTCGTCCCCGCGAAAGTTTCCACCAAAGCCGCGGTCCCTCTGCCGGAAAACGATCTCGACATCTGGAACCGGGAACTGAAGCGCTTAGCACAGCAGCGCATGGTACAACCATGACCTTAGCCATCATTCTCGTCGTCGCCGCCGCGCTTGCGCTGGTCTTCATCCTCAGCGTCACGCTCTCCCGCAGCCTGCAGGTTTCTACAGGCACAAGTCTCGCCACCCAAATTCAGCCGATTGACGTCGAAGCTTTCCGCAACCTCTTCGATCCAGTGGAGCACGATTACCTGCGTCGCCGCTTGCCCGCTGCCGAGTTTCGCCTGGTGCGGCGCGAACGCCTGCGCGCCATGGCCGCTTACGTCCGCACCGCCGGAAGGAACGCCGCCGTTCTGGTCCTCATGGGACAAAGCGCTTTAGCTGCAGGTGATGTCCAGACCGCGGAAGCCGCGCGCCAACTCGTGGACAATGCCCTCCTGCTGCGCCGCAACGCCGCTTTCGCGCTGCTCAGAATTTATGTCGCCCTGGCCTGGCCGAACTTTGATTTAGCGGCGGAGCCCATCCTTCGTGGCTACGAGCGTCTAAACCGCTCTGCCATGCTGCTGGGCAGGCTGCAAAATCCCGCTGCTCCGGTCCGCATTTCGGCGACGTTGTGATTCAGATCACAAATTCGGATCGCATCCCATAACAGTCGCCCGCTGTTTCAAAGCTCCTTGTTTCAACTGAGGACGCTTAGCCGCGCATATTTCAGGAAGGTCAACCGGGTTAACTGGGAAACGACCCCGCTCAATTCCTGACTTGTTTTCAGACCCCGTTCTGTTATAAAAACCAGCGGGCAACAAAGCTCGGCTACACAGCAACGCGTTTCATCCCATTTGTGACTACATCGGCAACCTGCCGTGGCCGTCAGTCCCGCCGTCTGCTCGCCTTCGCGAGCCTAAGGGAGAACCTTATGATCCGCACCGTGAAAGCTGTTTCTGCGTCTTTCCTCGTCCTGCTGCTTTCGGCCATTTGCTTTGGCCAGGGTGGTGCGGCCACGGGTGATCTGCACGTCACCGTAAAAGACGCCAAAGGCGCTCTTATCGCCAACGCGACGGTCACCGTGCGAGACACCGCCAAGGGCCTGGAGCGCACCGCGACTGGCAACGGCGAGGGCGGCTACAGCGCTCAACTGCTGCCGCCAGGGACGTACGCAGTAACGATCGATGCCGCCGGTTTCAGCGGAGTCCTAAGCACCGGAGTCGTGATCACAGTCGGCGGATTGGTCGAACTTCCGGTTATGCTCTCCATTGCAACCGGAAAGACAGTGGTCGAAGTCAGTTCGCAAGCGGAGCTGGTGGAAACCTCGCGCAGTTCCACGACTGACACGATCGGCCAGCGCCGCATCGACAATCTTCCCATCAACGGCCGCAATTACATCAACTTCACGCTGACCGATTCTCAGGTCGTGCGCGACAACGCGCCCAACACCGGCGCCGCTCCCACCTCCGGCCTCAACATGAGCGGCCAGCGCGCCCGTTCCAACCTGGTCAACGTCGACGGCGCGGACGCTACCGACAACTCGACCAACGGCGTTCGTTCTACCGTTTCGCAAGAAGCAGTCCAGGAATTTCAGATCATCACCAATAGTTACGCCGCGGAATACGGCCGCGCTGCCGGCGGCGTGGTCAACATCATCACCCGCTCCGGATCGAACGACTTCCACGGCGACGTCTACGGCTACCTGCGCAATCGCAACTTTCAGGCGGTGAATCCTTTCAGCACGGTCCCGAACCCAGCCTATACGCGCGTGCAGGCGGGGGTTGCTTTCGGCGGGGCGATCAAGAAAGACAAGACGTTCTACTACTTCGCCTATGAAATCACACGCCGCCACGAAACCGGATTCTCCAGCATCGGTCAGGATTGTCTTACGACCGCCGGCCAGACCTGCTTCGGCCTCAATCCTTTCGATGCCTCAGCATTCTTCGGCGCCCCTGCCGGCAGTGTGAACCTTCAGCTCACGCCCGATCAAATTGGCTTCCTCGCTAACCCCGCGGTTGACGCTGCTTTGGCCAATCCAGCCTATGCCGGGGAAGTGGCCCAGTATCTCGGCCTGGTCGGCGCGTCCTCAGGCATGGCAGTCAATGGCGCATGGCCCGTCGGTCTGACCGGCGGATTTCCCGGCATTGCTGGATTTCCTACAAGCTGCACCGCCCCGCCGTGTTTTGTGCCGGGCTCGTATCAAACCCTGACCTCCCAGATGGGAAACTTCCCCGTCTTTGAAGGCACCAGTCTCTACTCACTGCGCCTCGACCATAACCTGGGCGCCAACCATCGCTTGACCCTCCGCGGCAACGTCAGCCCCAGCACTGTCACCGGCATCGAAGTCAGCGGCGAAGACCAGCCCTTCGGACAAAACGCCTACTCCCGCACTTCGCAGCAGACCTACCGCGATGTCGCCGGCGTCTTTCAGGACACCTGGACCATCGGCAGCAACAAGGTCAACGAATTCCGCTTCCAATACGCCCGCCGCGGTCTTTCCTACTTCTACAACACGGCGATCCCCGGAGGCTCCGACCCAGCCGTCAACATTCCGGGCTACGCGTACTTCGGCCGCGAGCCGTACTCCTACATCCAGCGCGTCGAGCAGCGCTACCAGGTCACCGACAATTTTTCCTGGTCCATTGGCCGCCACAACACAAAGTTCGGCGTGGACTTCAACTATCTCCCGCTCACCGCAACCTTCACCGTGAACTATGGCGGCGTCTACGATTTCGGCGCCTTCAGCGCCTCTAACCTGGGATTCACGAACCCCACCGGCCTGCCCAGTTTCCCCGACCTGTCGCCCGTACAAGCTTACGGCGCAGGACTTCCCGGAGATTTCGTGCAAGGCATCGGCAGCCCGACCGACTCGTTTCACAACATTCCAATCGGCGCATTCTGGCAGGACTCCTGGCGCCTCAGTCCCACCGTCACTCTGAACTACGGACTGCGCTATGACGTCGAGATTCCGCCCACGTTCCCTCCGCCGCAGGGACTGGCGCTTCCCGCCTACCACCTGCTGGGATTGCAAAAAGGAATTGAGACCGACAGGAACAATATTCAGCCGCGCATCGGCGTCGCCTGGGATCCCAGCGGTAACGGCAAAACCGTCGTACGTGCTTCCTACGGTATGTTCTATGATCACCCGCTGCTCGGCCTTTACTTTCTCGGCCAGGCCTCCGACGGATCATCCAGCGGCCAGCTGGCTTTTGCGGGAACATCCGTCTGCTCGGGCGCGGGCAATCCCGGCAACCTGAACGCGATCACGATCTTTCAGGGCCTGCCGATCAATCAAGCGAGTGCGGCGAATCCCTGCGCGGCAACGCTCAACCCCGCCACGGCCACGGCCCTTGGATTCCTGCCCAACCAGCAGCAGTTTCAGTCACAGAATTTCCCCGGCTCGATCTTTCTCAACCAAGCCTATCTGAACCCCTCGACATTTCTGCCGCTGGCCTTTCAACCCTTCGGCTATCCGCAATCCAAGAATTTTGTCTATGCCTACGCGCAGCAGACCAACATAACCGTGGAGCAGAATCTCGGCGGCGGCTTCGCTCTCAGCCTGGCTTACAACTTCAACGGCGGACGCCACCTCAACCGCCCCATCAACGCCAACACAATCCGCGGCGACCTGATGACCGGCAACTTCCAAGCCGCCTACTACGACGCGCTCCACTCGGGACAAGCTCCTCCCGCCAGCCCCTTCACCGTCAGCGGATGCAACAAGGGCGGAACGGCGACATCGCCGTTCCCCTACGTTGACGCTTCGTTGATGAACTTCTTCCGGCCCGGCGGTCTGAATCCCTCGATCATCGGCGCCTACGCTTCCGTCGGCGACCCAGCCGGCTGCATTGCCCAGGCCGCGGCCCTGGTTGCCACCATCCCGGGCTTCAACGCGAACTGCAATCCCGGCACCTTCACCGGCTGCGTCCCCTTCGGCGACATGGACGCCAACTATTCCAACGGCAACTCCAACTACAACGGTTTCAGCGCCAACCTGCGCAAGCGCTTCAGCAACCATTACGAATTCCTCGCGTCCTACACCTGGTCGCACGCCATTGACGACTCTACCGATCTGGAGTCGACCCTCACCCCGCAAGATAGCTACTACCCGCAGAACGATCGTTCCACGTCGCTGTTCGACCAGCGTCATCGTTTCGTCTTCAGCGGCGTCTATCAAAGCGGAAAGCTCGCGGGCAGAAGCTTCGCCGACGTGTTCTTCAGTTACTGGACCATCGCCCCGATCGTCGAAGTTTCTTCCGGACGTCCCTTCAACATCATCACCGGCAACGACGACAACCTTCAGCTCTCTTCGCTGACCGGCCGACCCAATACCACCGTCGATCCGGTTTGCGCCGCTTCCGGGTACGCGCCCGTCTCCTCCAAGTACTCCAAGACCGGCACGCTGCAGGAGCCCTGCCTCAACGGCTTCATCGCCTCCGGCATCACTCCCACGCTGCTGCAACTCGACGGCAATCTCGCCCGCAACGCCGGCATTCAGCCCTGGACCATCTTCAACGATATGCGCATCGCCCGCCGCATCCCCTTCGGCGAGCGCTTCAGCGCCGACCTGATCGTCGACATGTTCAACATCGCCAACAGATTTAACGTGGCCGCCGTCAGCCCGCTCTTCACCAACGCCGGCCAGCCTACGGCCGCCTACGATCCCCGCCAGTTCCAGTTCGCGCTGAAGCTGAACTGGTAGGGATTGAAGATTGCGGATTGAAGATTGAAAGATGGGGATCCAAGGCGGGTGTTCAGGAAAGGTCCCGGAGGGACCGATGACGATAGCCCGCCAGTTTCACTGGCGGGTTGCGTCCGGGGATTTCGGAATCTTGTGCCGTAGGCACGATTGAAACACTGGCAGCGCTCACCTTTTCAGGCGTTCCTCCGGAACGCGATTCCATTTTTCCCGCGCACCCGGCGTTGAAACGCCGGGCTACTCTCACATGTCCCTCCCGGGCAAACCCCGCGAACCTTCTTCGGGAGGATTGCGTAACGTCAAGAGAACCTCGGTAGAATGATCATCTCGTTCTGAAAGGCGAACGCTACGATGGCCGATTCGCAAATATCCTTCCCGCCGCAACCCACCGCTCCAACTCCCCCGCCGCCCCGGCCCGACACCATCTTCCGCGGACCCAACGGCATCCGCGCCGGCTGGCGCGTGCTGCTTTTCCTGGCGCTGGTCATCCTCGTTACCCTCGTCTTCATGACTCCCTTCGTGGTGATGCGCGCGCTCCGAGGAGGCGGGCCACAAGTCAGCTTCGGAGTCGGTGGCCTCACCCCGCTCGGACTTGGCATCTCCGAAGGAACGCTTTTTCTCATCCCGTCGATCGCGGCGCTCATCATGGCGCGCATCGAGCACCGTAAATTCGGCCAGTATGGCTTATCCGCTCGCCACGCTTTCGGAAAAGATTTCTGGATCGGCACCGTGGTCGGCTTCTCCTCGATCAGCGCCTGCCTGCTGGGAATCTTCGCGTTTCACGGCTTCCATCTCACCGGCCTCGCCATCCACGGCACCACCATCGCATCCGCAACCGCCGCGTGGGCCGCAACGTTTGTGATCGTCGGCCTGGCCGAAGAATTCTCTTTCCGTGGATACCTCCAGTTCACCCTCACCACCGGCGTGGGCTTCTGGCCCACGGCAATTCTTCTGTCCGCACTTTTCGGCCTCGCCCACTCAGGAAATCCCGGCGAGAGCAAGTTCGGTCTCTTCTCGGTGGTCCTGTTCGGCCTGCTGTTCTGCCTGTTCCTCCTCCGCCGCGGCAATCTCTGGTGGGCCGTCGGTTTCCACGCCGGATGGGATTGGGGCCAAACGTTCTTCTACGGTGTTCCCGACAGCGGCATCGCTCCGTATCACAATCTCTTCGGCTCCGTGTTCAGCGGCCCGCGCTGGCTCACCGGCGGCAGCGTCGGCCCCGAAGCCAGCATCTTCACTCCCATCGTGCTAATAATCGTCGCGATCCTATTCACCCGCATCTATCGCGACAACAAATACCAGACCTCGGACCTTAGACCTTAATGCGCCAATCACGTTCGGAGCCTTGAAGAAAATCGTGACGATGGCAGACAATTACATGCCGAAACCAGCGAAGCGCTGTCCTTACAGAAAGAAGAGCGCCGCTTAATGGGACTGATCTCGAGAGCGATAGACAAAATCGTCGATCCACTCCCCACGTGGGCAAAGGGAATTCTAGGTTTGCTTGCAGTGATTGGGTTTATCTACGGTATCATCCACGAGGGTTTTTGGTTCCTGCTCCGTGTGCTCTTTTCTCCCGACTTCTAAGAATTTCAAACTGATACATTACCCACTACCAGCGCTGAAAACCGAGAGCTAATAGCTGATAGCTGACAGCGGTTTTCCAGTGTTACACTCTCCCTTCACCCATCCTTGGCGCTTGCCCGGAGTCCGTTCCCCAATGTCTGAAACTCAAATGCCCAGCGCGCGCACCCGCGTGGTCCGCGAAGCTTTTCGCGGCATCTACGATCGCGAGGCCGTCTACCAGATCCTCGATGAAGGCTTCCTCTGCCATGTCGGCTTCGCCGTTGACGGCCAACCCTTCGTCATTCCAACTTCCTACGGCCGCAAGGACGCCAGCCTCTACATTCACGGCTCCGCCGCCAGCCGCATGCTGAAGCAGATGAAGGAAGGGGTTAATGTCTGCATCACCGTGACCCTGCTCGACGGCCTCGTACTCGCCCGCTCGATTTTCAATCACTCCATGAACTACCGCTCGGTGGTGATTCTAGGCAAAGCCACGCTGGTCGACGCTCCGCAAGAAAAGTTAGAAGCCCTGCGCCTTCTCTCCGAACACATCCTCCCCGGCCGCTGGGAAGACTCCCGTCAGCCCAACGAACGCGAACTCAAACAAACCTCGGTCCTACGCGTCCCCATCGAAGAATTCTCCGCCAAAGTCCGCCAGGGCCCAGCCATCGACGACGAAGAAGACTACGCCTTTCCGACGTGGGCCGGAGTCATCCCGCTGGAAATGGTCGCACGTCCGCCGATCGACGACGCAAGGTTGCTGCCAGGAGAAGAAGCGCCAGAATATGCGAAGCACTACACGCGCGGTTATTAAGCGCGCTGGCAATCGCTGATTTTCACCGCGAAAAAACCACTCCATGGGGCAGGCCGGAGCCCTTCCATCCGTGCGGCCACTCGCGGTCGCAATTGAAACCGGGTTGCCCTTCTTCATCGTGGAACGCGGTGTCCATGGCCAGAGCCCCAGTTGCAGGATTGAACGTCAGCAAATAAATGCGGGGACCGGTCCCGGTCACAACGATACGGTGCGTTTTCTGGTCCCATCCTGTCCAATGCGGCCGGAAATCATCGGCGATCTTCTGGCGGGAAACTTCCACCGGCTTCACCGGATTCGTAATATCGATCGCAATCAGGCTGTGGATCGAAGGCACGCTCTGCACCAGAAAATGTCCGATGATGGTGGGGACTCCGCACCAGTCCCCGGGAAAGCTGTAAACCAGTTGTGACTTCGGCTCCTCTTTGGAAATATCAGTAATGCGCTCGATTCCGCAGCCCAGCGTTTGTACGTACACCGATCCATCCGGGCCGAGCCGCGGCTCTTCTGGACTGATCTGCCCGTAGCGGTTTTCGCCGACATCGAAATAAGCCGTCTTG